>Ga0247804_10000035_pt1 | contig 89897 bp, 73 predicted proteins | sample UWRJL029104C1_FD_181142 | JGI IMG/M metagenome (GOLD analysis project Ga0247804, IMG submission 181142) | Plant litter microbial communities from Arlington Agricultural Research Station in Wisconsin, United States - UWRJ-L029-104C-1 | ecosystem: Environmental > Terrestrial > Plant litter >... | reverse complement strand
CGAATTTACCGCTGATCGCGTGCTGTTTACCTTGCTGGATGAGCGCGTATTAGAACTGCATTTGCAGGCGTTCCCGACCGATGCAAGCAAAATCAAAACCGGCCAAGCCATCACCATCAGCGCCAACGGCCAGCAAGCGCAGACCAAAACCGAATACATCACCCCACGCCATGGCGAAACTCCCACATTAGAAGTCCATGCACCGGTCGATAACAGCAACAACCTTTGGGTTCCGAACCAAGCCGTCGAGGGTTGGGTCGATATCGCCCAGACAGCGGTGCCGTTAATGGTCGATAACCGCGCCCTGCAATCCTTTCGCGATTGGCAGGTGGTGTTTATCCAGATTGGCGATACCTATGAGATTCGCCCGCTCGAACTGGGGCGCAGCGATGGTCAATTCACTGAAGTGCTCAGCGGCCTGAATGTTGGCGATAGTTACGTGGTGGAAAACTCCTTTTTGCTCAAGGCTGATCTGGAGAAATCCGGCGCCTCTCACGATCATTAAGGGGCAGCATCATGATTGAATCCATTTTACGCGCGGCCATAACGCGCCGCTGGCTGGTGCTCGCCGCTGTGCTTGCACTAATCATTCTCGGCCTGTGGAATTACCAGCGGCTGCCGATTGATGCCGTGCCCGACATCACCAACGTGCAGGTGCAAATCAATACTGAAGCACCTGGCTATTCGCCGCTGGAAACCGAACAGCGCATCACCTACACGATAGAAACTGCGCTCGCTGGTTTGCCGAAGCTCGCTTATACGCGCTCGATTTCGCGCTACGGGTTGTCGCAAGTCACCGTCGTATTTGATGAAGGTACGGATATTTATTTTGCGCGCAATTTAATTAACGAGCGCCTCGGCCAAATTAAAAGTGCACTGCCCGATGAAATCGAACCGGTGATGGGCCCCATCGCCACCGGTCTCGGCGAAATTTTTATGTACACGGTTGAAGCAAATGACCCAAAACAATTCGATGCAATGACCCTGCGCGAATTGCAGGACTGGGTAATCCGCCCGCAATTAATGCAAGTAAAAGGCGTGGTAGAAATTAACGCAATTGGCGGTTACACGCGGCAGTATCACATCACGCCCGAGCCAACTAAATTGATGCAATTTGGGCTGACTATGGAGGACTTGGTCATCGCGCTCAAAAACAATAATGACAATCGCGGTGCCGGTTATCTTGAGCGCAGCGGGCAACAATTATTAGTGCGCACACCGGGGCAATTAACCAGCATCACTGATATAGAAAATTTAATTGTGAGTAATCCCAAAGGCGTAGCCGTACGCATTGGTGATCTTGCGCAAGTCGCCATTGGCAAAGAATTGCGCACCGGCGCCGCCACCCAAAACGGCAGCGAAACGGTACTTGGTACGGCAATGATGTTGATGGGCGAAAATTCGCGCACCGTTGCGCGCGCGCTGGCGATTAAACTGGAAGAGATTAATCGCTCACTGCCAGAAGGTGTCCATGCGGTTGCCGTTTATGACCGTACCCAACTGGTCGATAAAACCATCAGCACCGTGCAAAAAAATCTGCTCGAAGGCGCTTTGCTGGTAATCGCGGTTTTATTTTTATTGCTGGGCAACTTGCGCGCAGCGTTAATCACCGCGGCGGTAATTCCCATTGCGATGTTGATGACGATTACCGGCATGGTAGAGGCGGGTGTGTCTGCCAATTTAATGAGCTTGGGCGCATTGGATTTTGGTTTGATTGTGGACGGCGCGGTAATTATTGTAGAGAACTGTATTCGCCGCTTGGGGGAGGCACAAAGAGGCGGTACTCTGGAATTAAAAGCACGTTTACAACTCGCCTATGAAGCCACAGCGGAAGTGATTCGCCCAAGTTTATTTGGTGTAGGCATTATTACACTGGTGTACTTGCCGATTTTTACGCTCACTGGTGTAGAAGGAAAAATGTTTCACCCTATGGCGATTACGGTGGTGATTGCCTTAACCGCCGCGTTGATTCTTTCACTCACTTTTGTACCCGCGGCCATCGCATTAATCATGAACGGCAAAATCGCCGAACATGAAAACCGTTTTATGCAAGTGGCAAAAAAACTCTATCGACCATTATTATTAGGTGCGTTTAAACAGCGCAGTTTGGTGTTGGGTGGCGCAGTGATTTTAGTTATTCTAAGCGCATGGCTTTCCACCCGTTTGGGTTCGGAATTTATTCCGCAATTGGATGAAGGCGATATCGCCCTGCATGCACTGCGTATTCCCGGTACGGGTTTGGATCAAGCCGTGGGAATGCAAACATTGCTGGAAGCGCGCATCAAACAATTTCCCGAAGTAGATAAAGTCTTTGCCAAAATCGGTACCGCCGATATCGCCACTGACCCTATGCCGCCCTCGGTTGCCGATAACTATGTGATTTTTAAACCGCGCAGTGAATGGCCCGATTCCAAGCGCGAGAAAGCCGATCTGGTAGAAGCGATTGAAACTGCCGTGCGCGAATTACCCGGCAACAATTACGAATTCACCCAACCGATCCAGATGCGTTTTAACGAACTTATCTCCGGTGTGCGTTCGGATTTGGGGATAAAAGTCATTGGCGATGATCTTGAGCAATTGCAAATATCAGCAGCGGAAATTTTGGAAGTGCTCGAAAAAATTCCCGGTGCAGCAGATGCGCGCATGGAACAGGTTACCGGCTTGCCCGTATTAACCGTCACACCCAAACGCGAACAACTTGCCGCTTATGGCTTGACGATTAGTGCATTGCAAGATTTAGTCGCCACTGCAATTGCCGGTGAAAGCGCAGGATTAATTTACGAAGGCGATCGCCGGTTTGAATTAGTCGTGCGCTTGCCGGAAAAATTGCGCAATGATTTATCCGTATTGGAACGCTTACCCGTACCGATAAAAACCGAACCGGGATTTGTACCGCTGAATGAAGTCGCCAGCATTGAACTCGCACCCGCACCCAATCAAGTCAGCCGCGAAAACGGCAAACGTTTAGTTGTCGTCACTGCCAATGTGCGCGGCCGCGATTTGGGTTCGTTTGTGAATGAAGTACAAACGCGCATCGCCAGCGACGTAAAATTACCGGCAGGTTATTGGCTGGATTACGGTGGCACTTTCGAGCAACTGGAATCCGCAAGTAAACGTTTAGCCATTGTCGTACCGCTCACGTTATTAATGGTCATCGCATTATTAGTAATGGCATTTGGTTCGATCAAAGACGCGCTGATTATTTTTACCGGCGTCCCACTCGCACTCACCGGCGGAGTTCTCGCACTTTGGCTGCGCGATATGCCCATGTCTATGTCCGCCGGTGTCGGCTTTATTGCACTCTCCGGCATAGCGGTCTTAAATGGCTTGGTAATGCTCGCGTTTATCCGCCAGCTCTGGTTGGAAAATGGCGATTTAATGAATGCGATTATTCAAGGTGCATTAACACGATTGCGCCCGGTACTGATGACCGCACTCGTCGCTAGTTTGGGTTTTGTACCTATGGCATTTAATGTGGGGATTGGTGCAGAAGTGCAACGACCATTAGCAACTGTAGTAATAGGCGGAATTATTTCATCGACGTTATTAACGTTGTTGGTATTGCCGGTGCTTTATGGATTAGTCCACGGTAAGAAAAACTAATTTAACTGTATGTTGGGGTAAGCAGGCTGAGCTTGTGGACCCCAATACTATTTTGATACATGGAGAAAATTATGAGCGCCCACTGCTGCAACCACGATTCTCCACCCCAACCCGATCCCAAATACCGCCGCATTCTCTGGATCGCATTAATCGTTAATTTCGCCATGTTCGCGATTGAAATTATTTTCAGTTTGCAATCCAAATCCGTTTCGCTGCTCGCCGATTCCATCGACTTTCTCGGCGATGCCGCTAACTACGGTTTGAGTCTTTGGGTATTGGCGATGAGCGTGCAAACGCGGGCACAAGCATCCTTAGTTAAAGCAGCCTCAATGGCGTTATTTGGAATTGGAGTTTTAATTCATGCAATTTGGAATGCAATTGCCGGTGTAGTACCCGATGCACAAACCATGAGCTTGGTTGGCCTACTCGCACTCGCGGCCAACTTGGGTGTTGCATGGCTGCTCTATGCCTACCGTAATGGCGACAGTAATATGCGCAGTGTGTGGTTGTGCACACGCAATGATGCGCTGGGAAATATCGCGGTGATTATCGCGGCAATCGGTGTATTTGGAACTGGCACAGCGTGGCCGGATTTATTTGTAGCGGTGGTGATGGCTTCATTGGCGTTGACGGCAGCTTGGCAGATAGTAAAACAGGCGCGTAACGAATTACATAATAACCATGCATAAAATGAAGACGTTGTCTGTATAATTCGCTAATCAAAAAATTGAAGTAGCTACCAATGACCGATCCCTTCCAATCTGCCGCGCTCACCGAATACCAAAAATCCACAGCCCAACTTGCAACAGGAAAAGATTCAGCAGCGGCGCTAAAAAAATCGTATGAGCGCTACGATAATCTAATCGCTAAAGCGATTGATGAGTCGCCAATCAAACCGGCGTGCAAAGCGGGTTGTGCATTTTGTTGTCATTACAAAGTGGAAGTTCGCGCGCATGAAATGTTGTTGATCAGGGATTACATAAGCAAAACATTTAGCGCCGAAAAAATTACAGCGGTTTTATCAGAAGCGGAAGCCAATGCAGCGATCATCCGCACACTCACACCCGAACAACATCTCACTACCAATTTAAAATGCGCACTGCTGCAGGATAACCAATGCAGCATTTATCCGGTGCGACCGTTTCGCTGCCGCAATTTTCATTCGACTGATGCACAAGCTTGCGAAGAATCCCATGGCGACCCAAGCAATATGGAAATCGCCACTGGCATGATTGAAGATGTGGCGATGTTTGCTGATGCGCACACGCAGGGCTTTGAGGCAGCGGCAGACCAGACGGGACGAGATGCGCGTGTATACGATTTTACTACGGCACTGCTTGAGGTATTTAATGACGTTAGTGTGCTCAAGCGTTATCAACGCGGTAAAAAAACCTTTCAAACAGCGATTGAAGTAATTTAATAGATTCACCGCTGCAAAAAAATGGACTTAATTTTTTGTCAGTTCTATGGTGATGTGAACTAATTCTTCGTGCACGCGCAATTGTTGTTTGAAATATTCTGCATCAACATTTGCGCTTGTCGTTAATGCCAGTACGCAAGCAAATTGATTGCGCCCTACACGCCACACATGCAAATCACGAATGTCGGCATGCTCCGGGCTTGCTGCAATAACGTCGCGAATTTCCGCTACAACGGGTGCATCCATTTCAGCGTCGAGCAAGGCGCGCCCGCTGGCGCGCAATAAACCCACCGCCCACACAGTAACTAAAATGCCGCCAATAATTCCCATCACTGGGTCAAGCCAATCTGCGCTAAATAATTTTCCGCCGAACAACGCGATAATTGCGAGCACGGAGGTCGCGGCATCAGCCACCACATGCATGTAAGCAGCACGCAAATTTAAATCTTCGTGACCATGTTCGTGGTGATGATGTGCATGCGAATCATCATGGTCATGCTCGTGATGGTGGTGATGCCCATCTTTCAGCCACCACGCGCAGATTAAATTCACCAGTAAACCTACAATCGCCAAGGTAATTGCTTCGTTATAGTGAATCGTCACTGGTGCGATTAAACGCGCAGCAGATTGGTAAAACATTGTCACCGCGACCAACAATAATAAAATCGCGCTGGTGTAACCACCGAGCACTTCAATTTTCCACACACCAAAACTAAAACGACCATCTTGCGCAAGTCGTCGTGCAATGACATATGCAAACAACGCCAAACCTAACGCCACCACGTGTGAACTCATATGCCAGCCATCTGCGAGCAAGGCCATGGAGTTGTAATACCAACCGCCGATGATTTCGATCAGCATCATCACTGCGGTGAGTATTAATGCGCGTAATGTATTTTTTTCCGCGAGGGGATTGGTTTGCGTTTGGATCGGGTGATGGCAGGTTTTGGGGTGAGGGGATGTCATAATGGCAGCCAAAAAGTGAAGTGAAATCGCTGTTACCATAAATTAAAAAGGAGACAATTGCCTCCTTTTTAATTGTGCTATTTGTAATTACTATCGTCGCAAACGATTGTGCCCCACTAACCCTGCAAGCAGTATTAATAACCACAGGTTGCTACTGCCACCACCACCGCCAGATTTTCCACCGCTATTGCTGCCGCCATTACCACCAGTGTTGGTTGCGACTGGTTTGTCTACTGAGGTTAATACGGCTGAATCCAGTTTGAATACCACATCGCCCACACTACCCACACCTTTTAAATAAGTGATGCTATAAGTGCTGGTAAATCCCAAATCATCTATGTCGCTAACTTGCACGGTCACTGAGGGATAGACTTTACCTTTCCATGTGCGTTCGCTATGTTCAATTAACTGTATGCTGCGATTGAATTTAGCATCGTAAATAAGTTCTTTATCACTACCGTAAATTTCAACGCTAGCCGCGGTATTAAGTATCTGACCCAGCTTGAGCGATTTAGGTACCAACAACCAATTTTTGTAAATGTAATTGGAGCCAAAACTTGCCTCTTGATATCCACCAGCCACAATGTAGTAACCATCGCTGCGGCGCTCGATAGTGCTAGTCCAGCCACCGGTAGATGTCAGTATGTACTGATCTTTGGTTGCGGATTTTTTCATAGTGTCGCGGCGGTAACTATTGTTGTCAGCTAAATAGGTGTACTCGATATAGCCCACTAAATAGTAATCAAATAAATCAATTTGTGGATGTGTTTCGACTTTATCTGGCGCGTAGCCGGATTTCAATTCATAGCCGTTTGCAGCACCGTCGCCATCCTGATCGAGCATTGCATCGGCAGCATTACGGTCACTCATAAAACCATATTTGGCTTCGAGCACACCGCTTACACCATCACCGTCGATATCATCGTCGCAAGCATCGCCTTTTGCATCCCAATCAAAATTTTCTTGCAGCGGATTGCTAACTAGCGGGCAATTGTCCCAGTAGTCAAAGTTTCCATCTTGATCGGTATCTAACGGGCGATCATCACTTGAATCACACGCATCACCAAGGCCATCGCTATCGATATCCGCTTGCGTTGGATTGGCAATGTCGGAACAGTTGTCGCGCACATCGCCGTAACCGTCGCCGTCTTTATCCTGATTAAGTGGATCGTTGTCGCACTCATCACCCAAGCCATCATTATCACTGTCGCCTTGCCACCAGTTGCTGTAAGCGGGGCAATTATCGAGAGAATCACCAATACCATCATTGTCAGTGTCTTTATCCACACTGAAATCATCAATCAGGAAACTGACATCAGCTTCATAACCCCATAAATATTCTGCATCAACTTTAAGGGTGATGGTATGCAAGCCGGGCGTAAGCGTGAACCATAAGGTTGACCAGTTGCTGCTGTTGTAATCTCCGTATGTGTATTGTATTTCTTGGTCGTCCACCAGCACACGTAAGCGATAAGCGTAACTGTTGTTGCCAGTATTACTTACTCTGAAGCTGACATTTGCGTTGCTAAATAATGCGGTGAATTTAACTTCACTGCTGGTATTGGTTGAATGAACCGGAGCGGAGCGAAGCGAAAATCCGCTTTGATAGCCACCGTTTTGTACCGTCCAGGCAAGTTTACCTGCAGGAGTATAAAAACCTTTGGGCCAGCCATTTTCAAAATTTTCCTTATAGGTATCTAAGGTCGCTGGTAATGATTGGTTATTGTTTGCGTCAGAGCCAAGCAAATATTCCACGCGATTCGAGTAAGTGTCTGCATCCAAATCGCTATCGGCATCCGCTGCATTGCGCGGATTTAATCCCAGGGTATTTTCGATTTCATCGGGCAAACCATCGTTGTCATCATCAGCATCACAACCATCGCCTACTGCATCATTATCATAATCAGCTTGATCCGTATTCAGGATTTGCACACAGTTATCTTTTAGATCGTGCACTCCGTCTGCATCGCCATCAGGTAAGTTGGCAAGATCGAACATTGATATTGCTGGCCCACTCGACAATTGTTTTATCAACACCAATTGATTATTGATGTTGAAGACAGCGGCGCTGATGGCGTCAGCCAAATTAAAATCATAGTCCAGTGAAAAATTGTTATTCCAAAACTGCAGTGATTTTTTATTTTGATCGATGGTGACAAGTTTGTTATCAAACCAGGCGCCGGAACTTATGCTATTGGATAAGGCATTTAAAACGGTGATGTTATGTGCATCAATAATTTGCCCTGCACCGTTAAGCAAGTACTCTCCATCATTACTCACCACCAGTGGATAGCGCGAAATTAATGTATCACCGTGATAAGGTGACTCACCCTCAGCAACAAAAGCACCAGTTGTCGCATTTAATTCACGCCAGACAATATCGTTTGGTGAAGTATTATCGCGGTGAAAATATACGCGCTGAGTGAAAGAGTTCCACACATATTCACTCCCTGCATAAGTCCAATTTCCCGAAGCCACAGAGCTGCCATTCGCGGAAAAACTATAGTGTGTTGCCCATGTACCATCTACCGCAAACAAAAAATTTCCGGCTGCTAGCAAGCCACGAATTGAAGTCGACAAATTTGCAAAATGTGTTTCCGTAGGAGTTGCTTGATCTGCAGAAAAATAACTTATCTTGCCGGTGTCATATCCTAAATACAGGCGGTTGTGGGCAACCGAATAAGTAACCCAACTTGGCGGTGCAAGTAGTGGCCAGGTTGGTAAATATTTTTGCTCAGTGAGCGACCAGCGAAAAATACTCAGCGCTTCGCGATCAACGAGATACACAATATTGTTGTTATCGTGAACGATAAATTCCGGTGAATAATTTAAACCGACGGGATCAATTGCATCGCCCGGTTGCGGCAGATCAAAACCAGAGGCATCTATATTATTGGTTTGCACACCACTGGCTGCAATCTTGAAAGTAAAAATGCGTTCTTCATGAGCGGCAATAAAATCAGGCTTTTCGGTTAAAGTAAAAACCCCTTGCTCCAAATGGTTGCTGTTGAACAACGTTAAGATGGTATTGCGCAGCACTACCGGGTTATCGCCAATAAATGTCATGGCATCAACAGCGCCCGCCAAACTACCCGCATATTTCAAGTCTGCGGCGAAGTAAACGATTCCTGCATTATCATAAACTTTACTTTGCGATACGTTTAAATAAAGCGTGGTCGCACCAGGATAATCGCCGTGGTAGGGGCTATCGACATTGCCAGTAATTTTGCCATCGCTACCAATAGTCATTTTTTCAATATCAGAAGGCGATACGCCGGTAGAGCGTGAATAGATAGCGTTATTAATTGTAGACGCCACACTACCGCTCGAACCGCGATAACTGACAGAAGAGGTTTGGGTAAGGCTGTAGTCGGCGGTGCTGATAACGTAAATAGTGCCGCTGGTTTCAGTTACATAAAGCTGGCCATTCAACACCGTTACACTGTTTATATCGGTGCTAGCATTGCGAATAAATACACTGTTGCCGGTGGTTAAATCGATCTCGCGCAATTCGCGATGAAAAGCCACATAGGCTTTATTATTATTGATAGCAAAAGCGGTAGGTATTTTGGTTAAAGCAAGGTCTTCGGCTTGGCTTTGGGTTGCCATATCGTAACGGGCAATTTTATTCGGGGCTGAAAACAGGAAATAAACTGAACTGTTACTTATTTTGGTACTTACATGGAGTGCGGCAGCATAACTACTGAGCAGCAGCGTAGACAGGAATAGTGCGCAAATGGCAATCCCTTTTGTAATCAAATGCATAATAAATTCCTTGGTGGTATTAACTCTATTACTTGTTTTGAGATGGAGATGATCCGATTGAAATGGCGCGCAAGTTTACCATAGCGCTAATTTAATAAGTGCACGCAAGAGTTCCCCAAACAAAAAAACCGATCCTTGTGAGATCGGTTTTTGATTTTTCTATCCACGTTTAGCAATAGAAAATTAACGCTTATAAGAACACTTGTTAGGGTTGCCCGCCGGGTCAGAACCGAAGGCTGCAACGGTACAGGCGATTGAACCACCCACAGTCACTTTCTTGGTGACCCACTTACCTTTACGGCCGAATGCAACCCAACCATCACCTGATTCAACTGCGCAGGTACCACCTAAATCGGCGCATTTGGAGAAGCCGCTTGGATAGTCACCAGTGCCGCCCAATACCGGCGCGCCGCTCGCAGAACTGGCCGCTTTGCTTGATGAAGAAATAGTTACTGAACTGGACGATTTGCTAGAGGAAACCGCGACCGATGAGCTGGATGCTTTACTTGACGACACTACCGCAACCGAGCTTGAAGATTTGCTCGATGAGCTTACCGGCGCAACAGAACTGGAAACAGCGGTGGAAGAAGTCGCGCCACCACACACTGCAGTGGTTAATTGCGCATTGTTTTTACCTACACCAGCCACTTGCGCCAACTTGTCTTTCACACATTGCGGGCTTACTGGCGCATAGCTGTAAGGCACAGTAATGGGGAAAGGCGCAGTAGTGGTCCAGTTGTTAGCGTCGATGGTACCGCCGCTCGTCCAAGTGATGTTGTAGGTCGCAAAATCACCGGGACTGGTGATGTTGTTACCGCGCAATTCCCACTTGCCACAGTTGCTGCTGTCGTAACGGCAGGTGACCGGGTTGGCAGAGTTTTGGAACCAGTTGTTTTCAATCAACGCATAACCCGCCTGACGCACGTTAATACCGGAACCGGTAATGCCGTCGTACAAGTTGTTATACATATGTGTCCAACCACCGCGTTGCAACGGCAAACGGGCATTCACATTTTTGTAGATGTTGTGGTGGAAAGTGATCTCGCGGCCACCAGCAATATCGCTGCTGCTGGAACCATCAAGGCCAACTTTTTTACTGTCGCGGATAACGTTGTAAGACACGGTAATGTTGTGTGAATCTTTCTTGATATCGATTGCACTTTCAAAGGTTAAATCGCCATCGGGCGAGCCGTTACATTCGTTGTTCACGGCGAACAATTCGTTGTGATCGACGTGCACGTTGGTGCCGCTGTCGATACGGATCATGTCGGCATCGTTGCTCGCACCAGCGAGTGCACCGATTTTCATGTTGCGAACCAGAACATTGCTCGATTTATTTACCACAACACCGAAGTTGGCCGATGAACCGTTAGCACCGATGATGGTAATCCCTTTGGTAAATTCTTTGATTTCCACGTAGCGATAAGCTTCGCTCCAGCGCGGCTTGGGGCAGTTGCCGGATGAATCGACAGTGTGGTCTTTGATCATTTGGTTGATCAGTGAATCCTCATTACCGGTGTAAGTGATAATCAGCGGATAAGCGCCGCCAGTGACTTTGCTGCCGTTGGCGTCCACTTTAGCGTTGGCGATGATGGTGTTGATTTCTTGATAGGTTGCAGCAGAAAAGGATTTTGCACCGGTAACGTTGCCGCCATCGGTAGTAGAAAAACCACCGGTAGCTGCAGCAAATGCTGAACTACCAGCGCACAAAGCGACCGCCGCTGCGATTGCCTTGAGGGTAAAGCTCTCACTTCTCTCTAATTTTGTAGCTGTTTTTATAGTTAACATAATTTCAATCTCGTCTCGTTATTAATTATTAGGACGGACTGACCGATACCATGCCGCGATGTTCTATGCGTTGGGGTATGCCTTTGCCAGGATACTTTTTATGTCTATTTACATTTTATTTTTATAGAGGTAGATCTTATTTTTATTTTCGTTATGTGGCTTTTCATTATGTAGCTCTGGCGCTGCTATTTAACGCTATCTGCAGAAGCCCCTGAGCGAGATGGCACACTACTCTTCACGCAGATTGCTATCAATATTTTTTTATTTTGCGCGCCATAATTATGTTTGTCTCTGGGGCTGTCGTTTCCAATAGTGACAAGTTGGTAGCGAATCCGCCTAGGCATACTCCCGAGTAACAGCAGCCCGCGTAAAGCATCACACCAAAAACTTATCTACCGGCATCGGCCGACCAAAATAGTAACCCTGATATTTAAAGCAGCCCGCGCGTTCCAGCCAGTCGCGCTGTTCTTTTGTTTCTACGCCTTCAGCGATCACGCTTAATTCCATGCTTTGGGCGAGCTGGATAATCATGCGGGCGATGGCGGCATCGTTGGTGTTGGTGAGGATGTCGTTGACGAAGGATTTATCGATTTTTAATTCGCTAATGGGTAGGCGTTTTAGGTAGGAGAGAGATGAATAACCAGTGCCGAAATCATCCAGCGAAAATTTGATGCCATGCGCTTTTAACGAATCCATTTTGGCGATGATGTCTTGCTGGTTGGCAGCCAGCATGCTCTCGGTGAGTTCGAGTTTTAATTTGTGCGGATCAGCGCCGCTACGCCGAATACTGGCCAGTATTTGCTCTACAAATTGCGGGTGCTGGAATTGGCGCGCGCTGACATTAATAGAGAGAACAATATCGGCCGTGGTGGCGCTACTGCTCCAAGCCATCAGTTGTTCGCAGGCGGCTTCGACAATCCAATCGCCCAGCTGCAGAATCAAGCCGGACTCTTCGGCGATGGGAATAAAATCCATCGGTGGGATCATGCCGCGCTGCGGGTGCAGCCAGCGTATTAAGGCTTCGGCACCAACCACGGTGTTGGTGTGATCCATTTGCGGTTGATAGTAGAGTTGGAATTGGCGCTGTTGCAGTGCTTCGCGAATTTCGTGCTGCAAGGCAAACCGTTGCGCAGTGACTGCCTGCATTTGCGGGTCAAAAAAGCGCGAAGTATTGCGCCCGGCCGCCTTGGCGTTATACATGGCCTGATCGGCTTGTTTTAATAATTCCTCGATTGGTGCGGGCGCATCGCCAAATAGACAAATGCCGATACTCGGGGAATTAAAATAATCCTGACCTTCCAGCGCGTAGTGGCCATTTAAAATGTTGAGAATTTTTTCGGCAACTTGTTGCGCCTGCGCAGCGGCATGGTTGCGCTCGGTACCCAAACCTTCCAGTACCACTAAAAATTCATCGCCGCCCAAGCGCGAAACCGTGTCCTGTTTGCGCACCGCGTTGCGCAACCGATCTGCCACAGCAATTAACAACAAATCGCCAATGTGATGACCACGGTTGTCGTTGAGCGTTTTAAAGTCATCCAGATCAATAAACAATAACGCGCCGAGCGTGCCTTGCCGTTGGCTGGTGGCAAGGGCGTGTTCGAGGCGATCATGCAACAAGCGACGATTGGGCAGCTGGGTGAGCGGATCATAAAACGCAAGATTATTAATGCGCTCTTCATTTTCCTTGCGCTCGCTGATATCACGGCTCAACACCAAAAAGCGCGTGTGCCCATCCTGCTCATCTATTTTGCGTGAGACCGATAACTCAAAGGTGGCGAGCGTGTTGGCGCGCTTGAGCGAGTAGCATTTGCCCGATGAGACGCCTTTTTCGCGCGCTTCATCGAGTGCCGCCTGCACTACTTCGCAGGCGTGTTCGGGTAAGAATTGGTGAAAACTTTTGCCTAAAAACTTTTCCGGCGCCACCACCAGCAACTCCGGTTGGTTGGTGTGGTAGCTGTGGATAATGCCACTCGCATCAACATCCAGTAACAAATCGGGAATCGCATCGAGCGTGGCTTGTAGGTAGGCGCGCGCTTTGAGCAGCTCGCGGGTTTGGTCGGCCACGGCATCTTGCAGCGTCAACCGGTTCTGCTGCAGTTTTACCATCAACCCGCTTTGGTAAGCGAGCAGCAAGCTGAGCAACAGCGCGATCACTATTTCACTCGCCAACAACCAGAAGTTAGTCCAGCCAGCGATGGGCGTGACACTGAGGGTCCAGGTGCCGTTGGGCACCGCGAAAGATTTATGAATGGGGTCGATGACATACTCGGGGGCATTGGCGGCAATGACATCTTGCGCACCTGTGTCGGGATTAGTGCGCCAGAGTTGGTAAGCCATGCCCTGATCCGCCAGCTGGTTGAGATTGGCGGTTTCAAGCAGGCGATTAATGCGAATGATAACGTTGCTAAAACCCCAGAATTGGGTGCCGCCTTGATCCACCAAAAACACCGGCAAGCGCGCAACCACACCGGTGCCGCCTTGCACCAATTGCACTGGCCCGGCGAGCGTTAATTTGCCGGTGTCACGCGCGCGTATCGCCTCTTTATTCTGTGCCAAATCGGCCAACTGATTAAAACCGAGCGACTTTTCGTTGCCCTGGAGTGGGTAAACCTGGGTGATTATGCCGTTGGGCGAAAGGCTGATATGGGAAACATTATCGAAATAGGGCAGTAACTCGCGCGCGGCATCCTCAAAACGCCCGGTAGAACCGTGCCCCAAACGGATCATCGCGGCGAGAGAATAATTGAGCGTGAGCGCCTGATCCAGACTATCGCGCACCAAAAAGGCGTGATTCTGGGCGATGTTTTCAACATCGGCGCGGGTCGCGTGGCGCTGATTTAGCTCCAATTGCCAAATAATCAGCGCCGAGAGGCTGAGGCAAATGATTAGCACCGCTAAGGCCAAAGCTTTTGGGCGACGCAACAAAATAGGAATAGCTTTGGGCATAACAGGGAAAAATCCGGCGATAAAAGAAAAGTCTGTAATGACTATAGCAGTGCTATCAGGATCGGCATTCTGCATCGCTTTTTTGCGCCACTTTGATTTATCTTATAATAACCCCGTCTGCTTGCTGCTATGGTTAGCACATAGAGTGCGGCCTAGCCCCTTGGGCACAACTGACTGGATTGAATTGAATGAATGACTCTGCCACCGAACGCCCGCCAGCGCCGCTGACTCACAATGCGCTCAAAGGTTTTCTGCTCGCGGCCTTGGCCTTATTGCTGTTTGCTTGCATGGACAGCACCACCAAATACCTCACCACTCATTACAACGTGCCTTTTGTGGTGGCGATGCGCTATCTGGTTCATTTCTTCCTGATGTTGATCATTCTCGCGCCGCGCCATTCCGCGCAGCTGATCAAAACCCGGCGCACCGGATTAGTCATCACCCGCGCCGTGGTACTGACCATTGCCTCGCTGTGTATGGGTATGGCATTACAGCGTATGCCGCTGGCGGAAACCACAGCGATCAATTACCTCGCGCCGACGCTGGTGGCCTTACTCGCTGGCTCCATGTTGGGCGAGCAGATTGGCCGCTTGGGTTGGGCGGCGATAGTGACGGGATTTATCGGCGTACTGTTGATAGCCCGGCCAGGTGGCGGTTTGGATGCCATCGGCATTTTGTTTGCGTTGGGTGCAGCGGCGGCAAATGCGATTTATCAATTATTGTCGCGCCTGCTCGCCAGCACCGAAAAAGCCATCACCCTGCTGTTTTACACCGCGCTAATTGGCTCGATCGTATTTGGTATCGCCTTGCCCTGGTTTTGGGAAAACGAACCGCCAAGTACCCTGGAATTGCTATTGCTGATTAGCATGGGCGTCAGCGGCGGTCTCGGCCATTATCTATTTACCCTCGCTTACCGCCACGCACCCGCCTCCATTTTGGCGCCCTTAACCTATATCCAACTGCTCTGGGCAGGGCTGTTAGGTTGGATTATTTTCGGCACCATTCCCGATAGCCTGAGCTTGTTAGGTATGGCGGTAGTCGCGGGTTCAGGGCTGTTGATTGCATTTAAATCGCGCTTTACCAAAGCACCGCCGACAAAAGCGGAAGCGGATCAGTTGTGATCAGTTCTCGGCTTACATGTGCAAGTTTTTCAGCATAGGAAATGCAGCTGACCGCCATGAAATTTGACACTATCCATATTATTCATGTTGCTTATGTAACCTTAACGTTGTTCAGCATTTTATTAGTAGTGGGGCGACGCCCTTGTAAAGGGTTAATCCTGCTTCTCGGCGTTCATCTGCTAGAAGAACTTTTTAATATTTATGAAGAACTGTATGTAGCCGAAGACATCTATTTAATTACCCCAGCCCTCCAACTAGCCTATGGCCCCCTCTATTATTTGTTCGCCAAAAATTTGATCTATGGTGACATCAGTATTCGGAAGCATCTGATCCATTTATTTCCAGCGTTGATAGCAGTCGGTTTCACTTATTGGTGGCCTATTGAATTGATGATTGCCTTTGCTATCTTGGGGCTATACCTAGCTCTCACCTATAGATTGCTTTATCGGTATCACAGTGCTCTAAAAGAAGTAGCAGCTGATAATGAAGTTCACTCACTGACATGGTTAATCAACACGTTAATAGTTATAGGAATGCTTGAATTTATTAACTTTGTTCGACTTAATTTGCAGCTTTTTTTGAGTTACGAGTTACTTAATCAGTGGTACGCAATAAGCGCTTTTATTTCACTACTATGCACTGCCTATTTGGTATTGAAAGCCGTCCGGCACCCGCAACTTTATTCTGGTATCGCGGATATCCAGCAGCGCATTGATACTTTTCAACAAAAAACCCTCATTCCCGCTCAGGGTGATATTGAAATGGCAAAGACACTGTTTGCCGCTATAGTCGAACATCAACAGTTAAGCTTGGCTTATCGTCGCCCGAAATATTCTCTACGCAATATGGCAGACGAAATGGGTTTGTCTGAGCAGAATCTATCCTGGTCTATCAATACGGGTGGGCAACAAAGTTTTTCAGATTTCATTAATAGTTTGCGGATTGAAGATGTAAAACAATCATTACGGCAAATAAGCAGCGATCAAAATATTTTAACCATTGCCTATGAGGCCGGCTTCAACTCAAAATCCAGTTTTAATTCAGTATTTAAAAAACATACTGGAGTGACGCCTAGTCAGTATGTTAAACAAGCTTCTCTTTGATCTTCTAGTATATTTATTCGCTTAATCTGCAAATTAAACGTCCAAATATATCATTCTGGACGATTTCACCTCCCTTACATCCTAGTCTAGGCACTCATTCTCTATGTGTGAGGCTTATATGTTCTATCAACATTTATTCAAAATTTCCGAATATGTTTGGAAATATCGTTTCAGGAAAATAAATAAATTATTTTCAACAACATTGTTAACGACCTGTTTGCACAGTCTGGTATGGGCAGAATGCATGCCCGGCGTTTATGGTGATGACCAACACAATGTGATTGTAGTAAGCAACTCAATCGAAAGCCCATCCGCTGGCTTTAACTATTTAATGTTGGACGGGCGCTTTGGAACAACGGTTTCCACCTCAAAACCTTTTCACTGCAACAATAATTTCATCACATTAAATGATGGAGAAAAGGCAACAAGCCGACTTTCTCCCATCTCTCTTATTCGAACAAAAACTACATTCACATCTGCTGAGACGATACTAACGGGCGAATTAGTTGAACCCTCAGGACGCATCAATGAGTCGCGACCACTAGTGGTTATGGTGCATGGCTCCGAACAATCCACCGCTATAGGTAACTCAAGAGCATTACTGCTGGCAGCTCTAGGTATCTCTGTATTTGTGTATGACAAAAGAGGCACCGGTCAATCAAACGGAATTTACACACAAAATTTCGAACTTTTAGCAGAGGATGCTGCAGCAGCAATGAGACATGTGCGCACACTTGCTGCAGGTCGGTTTAGTCGTGTGGGATATTGGGGCGCCAGTCAAGGGGGCTGGGTGGCGCCACTCGCCGCAACACGTTCACACGCCGATTTTGTGGTGGTTGGCTATGGCTTGGTGGCCTCACCAATTGAGGAGGACTTGGATCAAATGATATTGGAAGCCCAGCAACAAAAATTTTCTACCGAACATCTAAATCAAATACATCATTTATCTACAGTCACGGCCAAGGTGTTAAGAACGCACTTCACCGAAGGGTTAAAAGAATTAGAAACATTACGGAAGCAATACAAAACCCAGCCGTGGATAAATTCTATCAATGGTGAATATAGCGGTGCTATGTTGCGAATGAGCAATGCCGATTTAAATCGAATTGGCCGAGCCATCTTCGATAATCTGGAGCTTAGCTGGGATTACGAATCATCACTTGTATTGGAAAAAGTGCGTGTGCCTTTGCTATGGGTAGCCGCAGAAAATGATCGCGAAGCCCCTAGCAATAGAACGCTCCAGCGATTGGCTAAACTCAAAAAAAATAATGTCTCGTTACAAGTTTACATTTTTCCCAATACTGACCACGGCATGTATGAATATACCGAAATATCTGACGGATCACGTCAATTTAACCGCGTAACCGATGGTTATTTTCGTCTCGTTGCGGAATGGATTCAGGAAAATAAAAAACCCTTTACAGGCAAGGCTTACTCACTTAATTGATGAAAATAAAAGGAAGAATTTAATATGTATAAAACAACGTGGACTGTACTTCTAATAGTTTCCCTCAGCAGTTGTGCGACAGATAAAAATTACAGAGTTGAAGCAGATTACATTTTTGAAAACGTAAATGTCATCGCCATGAACAAACCTGCCGTAATGAACAATATGGCGGTGGTGATTCGAAAAGATAAGATCGTAGCCATTATTGATCAATCCAAGGCTCATAAAATTAAAGCCATTAATAGAGTCGATGGCAAAGGACGCTACCTTATGCCAGGTCTTGCTGATATGCATGTCCATGTTCGCTGGAGCCCACAAATCATGTTCAATTTGTTTATTGCCCATGGCGTAACTACCGTGGCGAATATGCGTATGGCTGACGGCGATGGAAAAATTAACCACCTGAAATTGCGCGATCAAATAGCGTCAAATGAAATAACAGGCCCACGATATCTTGTCAGTGGTATGCATTTGGAAGATGGCTTCCCGGCAACTATTACAGATGTTAAATCGGTGTTAGACGATCACAAAAAAAAGAGTATTGATTTTGTTAAAATTCATGGAGATCTTGATCCCGATATTTACAACGCAGTGGTTGTAGGTGCAAAACAGCGAGGACTTAAAGTAATAGGTCATGCACAACATAACCAGCCATTAAAAAGCTCATTGACGCTGGATTCGTTAGAACATATGGAAGAGATTTTATATATCGCGCGCGACACTGCATTTGCAAGTAATAACCAAGAGAGTTTTTTATCGGCCTATCGCGCCAATGTTAATCGTTTGTTCGATTCAAACTATCGCAAAAAAGTCGTTAACGATATCGCAGCATCGGATATTTATATAGACCCGACATTGATTGTCTACAAGATGGTTGGTGAATGGGCATCAGACGAACACCTTGCCGCCATGCGTGATAATCCTGAGTTACAGTATTTACCCGCTGATGTGCGCGACTATTGGTTAAGCCCCGCAACCAACCCCTATCAGGAAGCAGGATTTCCAATAACCAAAACAGAAGTCGATAAGAATTTAGCAATATTATTTCTGCTCACCAAAGAATTATACGATGCGGGAGTTCCATTGATGACCGGGACAGATACCTTCGGCACGCTCATTCCCGGATTATCATTACATCAGGAACTGCAGCTATTTGTTGAAGCGGGATTAACGCCTTTCCAAGCACTTAAATGCAGTACGGTCAACGTAGCAGCTTATCTTGGTGAAACAGGGATAGCTGGCGTAATTCAGGTTGGTGCTCGCGCTGACATTATCCTGCTCGACAAAAATCCATTAGTCGATATCGACAATAGCCAAAGTGTTAGCGGGGTATACACACATGAACGTTGGTTTTCGCAATCAGAGCTCGCAACATTTCTTAACGCTGCGCGGCAATTCCCCTAGCAACATACAACAGCAACAACTCATCAATTGCCACTTCCTGACAGAAATGTCAGGTAAATGTTGGTTTTGTGTTGGGTATAGACGGTTACACTCCCTACGCTAACTGCCAACCACACGAGTGGAGATTTTCAGCATGCGTTTACTTTTAGTCGAGGATGAAGAAAAAACCTCGTCTTACATCAGCCGTGCCATGAGCGAGTTGGGCTTTATGGTCGATGTTGCCGATAACGGCATCGACGGCTTGTACCTCGCGCAAGAACATGACTATGACGCGATCATTCTGGATGTGATGCTGCCCGGAAAAGACGGTTATGCCGTGCTTGAACGGCTGCGCGCGACTAAACAGACACCGGTGCTGATGCTCTCTGCGCGCGGTTCGGTCGATGAACGGGTTAAGGGTTTGCACTGTGGTGCCGACGATTATCTACCCAAACCCTTCTCATTGATTGAACTGGTTGCACGCATCCAGGCACTGTTGCGCCGCCGCCAAAGTGACGGTGCCGACGTCACCCAATTGCAAATCGACGATTTACATCTCGATCTACTCGCGCGCCGCGTTACCCGCGCTGGTCAGCGGCTGGAGCTGACCGCTAAAGAGTTTGCCTTGCTGAGCCTGCTCGCGCGGCGGCAGGGGGAAATCCTCTCCAAAATGATGATCGCCGAACAAGTCTGGGATATGAATTTCGACAGCGACGCCAATGTGGTGGAAGTCGCGATTAAACGCCTGCGCGCCAAAGTGGATGCGCCCTACGCCGTCAAACTACTGCACACCGTGCGCGGTATGGGCTATGTATTGGAAGCGCGGCCAGAAACGCCGCGCGCGCCGCACGATGAATAAGCTGCTGCTGCGCAACTCAATCGCGATGCGTCTGGCAGTCATGTTTGCCCTGGCATCGATTGCGATTGTCGCTGTCTCTGCGCTTATGCTGCGCCAATCCCTGCACGATTCGCTGCGCAAACAAATGCAGCAGGAGTTGCAGGTACGCCAGAGTTTGATTGTGCCTTATATCGCCGCACGCGCGTCTTTTGCGGAGTGGCCATTAGTCGCCACCAAGTTGGACAACTGGACAATCGCCGAAGGCGGGCGGGCGCATTATTGGATCCTCAGCGATGACCCGCGCTACCGGTTGGGCGGCGCACCTTTAGATGGTGTTGACTGGTCACAACTGCCTAATGGATTTTCGCGTATTCCCAATGAACCCTGCTCGATTTATCTGCTGATTAAAGACATTCCGGCTAACGGCGAACGCCCCAATATGCGCTATGTGGTCGCGATTGATTCCGCACCTTACATGAGCACACTCAATGCGTTTACGCGCGCGATGATTTTGATCTCGATTGTCGGTGTACTGTTTGTTGCGCTGCTCGGATTTTTTGTGGCGCGCGTCGGCATGCGCCCGGTCAACCATCTCAGCCAGCAGGCGCACAATCTTGCGCCTGGCAACCGCAACCAACGGCTCGACACCAAAACCCTGCCAATAGAACTGCAAACGTTGGCCGAGTCATTTAACGGTGTACTCGAACGGCAGGAAATTGCCTGGAACCAATTGGAAAATTTTAACGCGGATGTCGCCCATGAATTGCGCACACCGCTCACCAATTTAATCGGCCAAACCCAATTGGGTTTAGCGCGGCCGCGCGAACAACACGAGCTGGAAGATTTGCTGCAATCCAATTTGGAAGAATTGGAACGCATGACGTCCATCGTTAACGACATGTTGTTTTTATCCCATGCACAAGCAGGCGAGCATGCAACGCAATTGAGCGAAGTATCGCTGCGTGAAGAGGCAATTAAAACGGCCGAGTATCTTGAGCCTTCCTTTGTTGAAAAATCCCTGACCATCATTATTGAGGGCGATGTACAAGCGCGCATTGACCGCCGCTTATTTCATCGCGCACTGGCAAATTTGTTGGGCAACAGCGCGCGTCACGCAAAAAATGCTACCGATGTTGTGGTGAGCTTAAAAGAGGAAAAAGGCTTTGCGCTCATTAGCGTTACTAATGTGGGCGAGCCAATTGATCCGCACCACATCACGCGTTTATTTGAACGGTTTTATCGCGTGGACGCAGCGCGGGCACGTAGCGACATGCATCACGGCCTTGGGCTATCCATCGTCCGCGCGGTCGCACTCATGCACCACGGCGAGGTATTTGCCAGCAGCAAAAATAGTAGCAACTGTTTTGGTTTTTCATTGGCAGTCACATCGAGCGAAAGCTAAAAAACGGCAACACGATTCTGACAACACTGTCAGCGAAGCGTCAGCTTTTCGACCCACTCACGCAGGTAATATTTAAATCTCATTGATGCATTTTCGTTGAGAAGCATCCCGTCGGTTAATACAAGCATCTACTCTACAAAGGAGCGATTTCTTGAAAGGCCTAATCAATATCACTTTGCAAAAGCCACTTACTTTTATTGTGATGGCAATATTAATTGCAGGGTTTGGCACGCTCGCCGCGCTACGCATGCCGGTGGATATTTTTCCCGCAATTCGTATTCCGGTAATTGCCGTTTCCTGGACTTACAGCGGCCTCGCGCCGGAAGATGTCTCCAATCGCATCATCACTCCCTACCAACGCGCACTGACAACGACAGTTGCCGATATCGAACATATCGAAAGCCAATCAATGATCGGCATGGGCATAGTGCGGATTTATTTCCAGCCCAATGTGGATATTCGCACGGCCAGCGCGCAAGTTACTGCGGTATCGCAAACCATGTTGCGCAGTATGCCGCCGGGAATAACGCCGCCCTTTATCGTGAATTACGATGCATCCACAGTACCCGTATTACAAGTTGCGCTTTCCGGTGAAGGGCTGAGCGAACAGCAGCTCAATGATTTGGGTACAGCGCAAATTCGCACGCAATTACTCACATTACCCGGCGTTGCTATGCCGTTACCTTCCGGTGGAAAACAACGGCAAGTACAGATTGATTTGAATCCAGTTGCGCTGCAATCCTACGGTCTATCTGCAGCCGATGTGAGCGCGGCAATTGCAGCACAAAATCAAATCAGTCCCGCCGGATTTATGAAAATCGGTGCGCAGCAATACAACGTTAAGCTCAACAACGCGCCCGATTCTATTCAAGGTCTAAGTAATATTCCGATAAAAGTCATCAACGGCGCGACCATTTATATTCGCGATGTGGCCTCGGTACGCGACGGCAACAGCCCGCAACAAAATATCGTGCAAGTAGAAGGCACGCGTTCAGTGCTGCTGACCATTTTGAAAAACGGTGCAGCATCCACGCTCACCGTTGTAGAGAGTGTGAAAGCAGCGCTGCCGCGAATTACCGAAGGCTTGGCCGATTCACTCACTGCCATTCCCGTTGCCGACCAATCCGTATTTGTACGCGCCTCCATGATGACCGTAGTGCATGAAGCATTATTGGTTGCCGCATTAATCTCACTCTTGATTTTGTTATTTCTCGGTTCATGGCGCGCGACCTTAATTGTCGCCGCGTCAATTCCGCTGTCTATTTTTGCTGCTATCGCCGTGCTCAATGCCTTCGGGCAAAGCTTGAATGCGATGACGCTCGGCGGCCTTGCTATTGCAATCGGTATTTTGGTAGATGAAGCAACCGTGACGATTGAAAATATCGAACGCCATTTAGGTGAAGGCAAAAGTGTTAACCAAGCAATTATGGATGGCGCGGCTGAAATCCTGATCCCGGTATTTGTCGCGCTTTTGTGTATCTGCATTGTGTTCGTGCCGATGTTTTTTCTACCGGGTATTTCCGGTTACTTGTTTGTGCCTATGGCATTGTCAGTGGTATTCGCGATGGTCGCGTCGTTTTTGTTATCGCGCACCGTGGTGTTAACCATGGCGATGTATTTATTAAAGCCCCATCACCATGACGATCAGCAGCAAGCATCACAACTACAACCTCAACGTAAAAGTGTTTTTACCCCGTTTATTCAATTCCAGAAAAAATTTGAACACGGCTTTGAAAGCTTACGTAATAGCTATACAAAAACCCTCGCCGGTGTGCTCGCCACACGCAAATTATTTGTGCTGTCTTTTATGGGATTGGTGTTGGTATCGTTTTTACTGGTTCCGTTTTTAGGGCGCAATTTTTTCCCGGCGGTCGATTCCGGCAGCATTCTTATGCATGTACGTATGCCGAGCGGAATTAAAATTGAAGAGAGTGCTGCGCAGTTTGAATTGATCGGCCGTTCGGTGCGCGAGGTAATTCCGGCAGAAGAATTGGATTCAATCATCAATAACATCGGCATGCCGGTAAGTATGTTGAACATGGTCTACAACACCTCGGGCACCATTAGTCCGCAGGATGGCGACATGATGGTCAGCCTCAAGCCGGGATATCAGGCAGCTGAACATATCGCGCGTTTGCGGCAAGAATTACCGGTGCAATTTCCCGGCGTTACTTTTTCATTCTTACCGGCCGATATCACCAGCCAGATTTTAAATTTCGGTTCGCCGTCACCAATCGATGTGCAAGTGACCGGGCGGAATCTCGCTGCCAATCGCGACTTTGCCCAGAAAATATTGCAACGCATCAACACGATTCCCGGTATCGCTGATGCACGCATTCAGCAACCGGAAAGCGCACCGCAATTAAATATTGATATTGACCGCTCACGCATCGGCCAATATGGATTAACCGCACGCGATGTTACTAACAGCCTCGGCGCATCACTCGCCGGCACACAACAAACTGCTCCGGTATTTTTTGTTAATCCGACTAACGGAATTTCGTACCCGGTAGTCGCACAGGTGCCGGAATATTTAATGGCCAATATTAGCGATCTGGAAAATATTCCGATTTCAGGTTCCACAACAAGCAGTGAAAGCACACAAAATTTAGGTGGCCTCGCCAGCATTACTCGTTCAATCACTATGCCAGTGGTATCGCAATACAATATCCAACCGATGATTAATATTTTTGCCACAACACAAGGGCGCGATTTGGGATCGGTCGCCAGCGATATTAATACGGTTATTGCAGAACTGGAAAAAGAACGCCCCGCTGGCACCAACGTTACCTTGCGCGGCCAATATCAAACTATGAATATTGCTTTTGGTGGTTTGGGTTATGGTTTGCTCGGCGCGATTGTATTGATTTATTTTTTAATCGTGGTGAATTTCCAAAGCTGGAAAGATCCGTTTGTCATTATTTCTGCATTGCCCGCTGCACTTGCCGGAATCGTGTGGATACTGTTTGTTTCATTCACACCGCTATCCGTTCCTGCATTAACCGGCGCGATTATGTGTATGGGCGTTGCGACCGCCAATTCAATTCTGTTAGTGAGTTTTGCACGCGAACGTTTGGCAGAAACTGGCGATGCTATTCAAGCTGCACTGGAAGCGGGTTATGTGCGTTTGCGCCCGGTAATAATGACCGCACTCGCCATGATTATCGGCATGATTCCTATGGCGCTCGGTATAGGTGAAGGTGCTGAACAAAATGCACCGCTAGGCCGCGCTGTTATCGGCGGATTAATTACCGCCACTATCGCCACATTATTTTTTGTTCCTGCTGTGTTTAGTTTGGCGCATCGCCACACCACAACAACATCAGCAAATGGCTCAGTAAACCATTCGGAGTTAATGCCAAAAAATGTCTAATTATCACCCGCAAATTCCACCGGTAAATCCAACCGAATTTCGTCGCAAACTGGTGAAAGTCAGTGTGATTATCAGTGTGGTCGGATTAATCCTCGCTGCTATCGGAATTTTTCAGCGCAGCAATGCAACAACTGAGCTGACAAAAATCGCTGCCCAATCCGCGCTTCCAACCGTGTCGGTAATTAATGCGGCATTATCAAATGATGCAAACGCATTGGTATTGCCCGGCAATTTGGAACCGCTCAATAGCGCTTCCATTTATGCGCAAACCAATGGCTACATAAAAGAATGGTTAGTCGATATCGGCGATAGCGTTAAAAAAGGCCAAACGTTAGCGATATTGGATGCGCCGGAATTATTACATCAATTAGCGCAAGCAAAAGCCGATTACGCCACCGCACTTGCCGAGCAAAATAATGCGCAGAGCATGGCGGATCGCGCTAACAATTTAATGAAAATAAATAGTGCGGCGATTTCGCGCGAGATGGTTGAACAACGCAGCCGTGACGCCGAAGCAAAAACTGCTGCAACAGCGGCTGCGCACGCAAATGTAAATCGCCTCGAATCATTACAAGCCTTCACCAAACTCACTGCTCCTTTTGATGGCCAAGTCACCAGCCGTTCAGCGCAAGTGGGTGAATTAGTTGTCGCCGGTAATGCCAGCACAAAACCACTGTTTACCATTTCCGATACGAGCCTGATGCGCGTTTATGTTCGCGTACCACAAAATTACGCAACACACATGCAAACCGGTCAAGCAGCAGAATTAATAGTACCCGAGCACAACGGCAAAACCTTTCCCGCCGCTGTAACCCGCAGCGCAAACGCGGTAGACGTCGCATCCGGCTCAGTATTAGTTGAACTACAAGCCAATAATAATGAGGGCGCATTAATGCCCGGCGCCTACGTTCAAGTCAGTTTCAAACTCGCCACCAGCAAACAACAAATTCGCGTTCCCGGCAGCGCCATTTTGTACCGCGACCAACAACCGTCCATCGCCACCATCGACGACAACAATATCGTTACACTAAAACCAATAAAAATTGGGCGGGATGAAGGCACTACCGTTGAAATTGTTACGGGCATTACGGCTGAGGATCGCATTATTACCACACCGCCGGATGCGATTCGGAGTGGGGATGAGGTGAGAGTGGCAGTAATGAAATAAGTTTCGCCTCCGATTTGAGCTGTAATTTGCCTTTTTTAGGTTCAACCACGAAAATACACTTGATATGCATAAAGCTAATTAGATAGCGATGTAATTGGCCTTAATAGAATTGGATAAATAAATAAGGAGTTAAATTGGAACAGTTCAAAATTCTCACCGACTTACGGGAATACATTAAGTTACTTGAAGGTGAAAAAGGAAAGGTATTGGCACGCCCAATACCTGAAGGTGGAAGCCCCATATTTTATCGAAACCAAGACGTTAAAGAAGGAACAACGCTGATTAATGGAATTCAAAAAGGTGACTATTGCTTTTCTCACTGCCTCAATTGGATAGAACCACACGATCAGATGGGCCTTAGCTTTTCTGCTTCCTGGAGCCACCTTAAATCAATATACAAATTAAAATCCTCCAAAAATCCAGGCAAAAGCGTTGATGTATATTGGGTTCTTGAAAAAGCAGACCTACCACCAGATTTAAAATTCGTTCCAGACCAATCAGACGACAGACATTATTTTCTAACCGTAACAAGGAAAATAACAGTTCATGAGTTGGTGGCAAAGCTCCAATGGGTAGCCGATAGAATGGCCATTATTCGCGACGGGTCGAGGGCATTTAAATGATTACATGGAAATTAAATGAAGAAAAAGAAATGATTCTTTATTATGCCAATCTGCTGAGTGACAGTGAAACCAAGAAAATCATTGAGCGCGGTGAAATTATTAACAAGGAAGAAGCACTTCATATTGCAGAATTTTTCTGGGAAATGGTAAAAAAATCTAACGAAATACAATACAAAAATAGCCCTACAGAATGTGAATTTTTATTAGAGAAAATAATTAATACGTTAATGGCCTATTTTAGACGTACAGGTTATGAATCTGAATGGGAAGCGTTTGCTGACCTTTGAGACAAGCAAGACTCCAACATATGTGCCATGCAATATTTAATTGAAATTATTAACGGTTATCTGAGCAGGATTGGTTACGAAGCACAATGGGATAAAATTAGCGATGCAGCTTAATGTTAAAGAAGACGTATGGCTGGTATACGACGGTGAATGCCCCGTATGCAAAACTTATTGCAAATACATTCGCATCCGCGAAGCAGTAGGTACTTTACATTTGGTCGATGCGCGCCAGCCGGGTGAGCTGATGGATGAAATAACCCAGCTTGGCTTGGACATTGATCAGGGCATGGTATTGAAATTTAAAAATGCCATTTATTACGGCGCTGATGCAATTCATATGCTCACCTTGCTCAGCACGCCATCGGGAATTTTTAATCGCATTAATTATTATGTGTTTAGCACAAAACTGGGTGCGAAAATCGTTTACCCAATAGGTAAAGCATTCCGTACACTGATCTTGAAATTATTCGGCATCCGCTATATTGAAAATTTGAAAAAAGATTAAAACACTTCGGCTATTTAGAGAGCTAACAATGAACAACGAGATCTTGAAAGACTTATTAGCGCAAGAAAATGAAATTCAATTACAGTATTTTAATAATGACACTGCGTGGGAATTAGGTAATTTAATCAAGCTTGCGGCAGAAAAACTTTCCGCCTCGGTGGCGATTGAAGTCTATGCATTTGAGCATGTGTTATTTAGTTATTTTATGCCGGGCACAAGTAAAGATAATCAGGAATGGTTGCGCCGTAAACGTCAATCGGTAATGCGCTTTGGGCATTGTTCTTATTATCAAGGGCAATACAACGCCGCTAAAAATCGCGACTTTGAAACACAACCGCATATCGACGCTAAAGAATATTGTGCGCACGGTGGATCATTTCCGATCCGAATTAAAAACAGTGGGATAGTGGGTGCGGTAACGGTGTCGGGCCTGCCGCAAGAAACTGATCATCAATTAGCGATAGATGCGTTGCGCATTATTGTAAAACAGCAAAATGCAGTCGCTGACTAGTCTCAATTTACTTTGATTGGTGTAAACCAACACTGATCACGAAGCGGTTAATATTTATTACTGACGTATAAATCATCGGTAAAAAACGATAAGATGCCTGCTCTTGTAGTCACTTTTACCTTTTGGTTCTTACTAATGAAAATAATAAATGTAATAGCACTTTTTTCTCTCACCATCGGCCTCGCAGCCTGCAGCTCTGGCGGCGGTGGCTCCAAAAACGGTGCAGCGCCCGCAGTCAAATCCAGCAGTGCCATTTCTTCCAGCAGCCTTGCAGTGGCAAGCAGTTCGGCGGCATTGTCTTCCGCCAGTGTTGCTAGCTCATCGGCGTCGAGCAACTCGGTTGCTACACTTACTAGCGTCGCATTAACTAAAAAAATGGGCGCAGGTTGGAATCTCGGTAATACATTGGAAGCGGTTGGCAGTGAAACGGCTTGGGGTAATCCAAAAGCGACGCAAGCGTTTATCGATTCAGTAAAAGCAGCCGGTTTTGACAGCATTCGTATTCCAATGGCCTGGAGTAAATTTTCTGACGCCGATAATTTTGTGATTCAGGAAGCCTGGATGCAGCGCGTGGAAGAGGTGGTGAATTACGCGTTGAATGCTGACCTCTATGTGATGATCAATATCCATTGGGATGAAGGTTGGATGCAGCCGACCAATGCGAAAAAAGAGTACGTGAATAATCGCCTCGCCATTATGTGGACGCAAATTGCCAATCGCTTTAAAAATTATGATGACCGTTTGTTATTTGCCGGCACCAATGAAGTTATGGTCGATGGCGACTACGGCACGCCTACCGCAGAATATTACACCGTACAAAATAGTTTTAACCAAACCTTTGTAACAACAGTGCGGGCAACCGGTGGCAATAACGCCACGCGTTTTTTAGTAGTGCAGGGCTTTAATACCAATATCGACCACACCGTAAGCTTCGCTAAAAAAATGCCCACCGATAGCGCGACTGATCGCTTATTAATGGAAGTACATTATTACGATCCATTTAATTTTACGCTGAACAAAGACAGCAACATCACCCAGTGGGGCAAAAATGCCACCGAGCCAACCAAGACCGAAACCTGGGCGAATGAAGCTTATGTCGATACACAATTTCAAAAAATGAAAACGAATTTTGTCGATAAAGGAGTGGGCGTTATTCTCGGCGAGTTTGCGGCTATGGCGCGCCTCTCGGTAGCGGGGCATGAAGCTTATCGCACTTACTGGAATGAAATTATTGCTGCCTCGGCGATAAAACACGGCATGGTGCCGATGTATTGGGATGCAGGTGCCACCAATGATTTCGGTTCCGGTTTATTTAATCGCACCACCGGCGCACAAGTTTATCCCAATATCATTAATGTTTTGGTAACACCGGCACAGCAGCAATAACATAGTTAATGCGCAATAAAAAAGCGGTGCAAGGAATCTTGCACCGCTTTTTTTTATTCGTGTTTACCGCTTAACTATTTCTTTTCAAATGCACCTAAATCCGGTGCGCTGCCAAGGTAGGGCAGCCCAACACTTACGCCTTTATCAATTAGCGCACTGGTCGCGGTCAATTTAAATAAATTGTTGCTTGGCAGTGAACCATCGGCATTTCTCGCTGCGGTCGCAACAGACAAATCCAGGCTTACAAAATCGCTCGCAATCGCTAGCGGGCCAGTATCCCATGAATTATTTTTTGCATCAGAATTAGAAATGCTCACTGGCGCTGAGAGCGAAACATTATTGCGGAAATAATGTTTCTGCCCCGACGCAACCGGGTTGCCAAAACCATAGTTATTGCCATTGCGATAAGCGGTGTTATTCAACAGCGTTACACCACCGGCATTATTGTTTTGATCAAAACCTTTTTTCGGGTTATCAAACGCGATGGAATTGGTAATGCGATTTTTTGCCACTACGCCATTGCCACCTAATTTAAAACCGTTACCGTTGCCGGTGAAACCACCGTAGCCCCAAATATCTACGCCGTTACGGAATGCCCAACTATTTTCTATGGTCACTACTTCAGGGCTATCAAATAAATCGAAACCATCGTCGGAGTTTTCCCAAGCGCGACAGCCGATAAATTTATTGCCCGGCCCTTGTGTTTGTTTGGGGCCAAAACCATCGGCCATGCTGCCTTTCTTTTTCGGATCATAATTGCGATAGGCATCGGAATTAATCACCGTGGTGTAAGCGCCGCCTTTGTTAATTTCCAAACCGGTGTTGCGATTATTATGGAACGCGCAATTTTCAAAGGTATTGTATTTACCGGTGACATACACGCCTTGATAACCCGCGCGCGTAATTTCAATTCCTTTGAAATACCAATAGCTACCAGTGAGGCTCAAGCCGTAAGAATCTTGCACCCATTGTTGCTCAGGAAATGAAAAATCGATAACCGCGCGGCCACAATTTGCAGCAACAACACGAATCGGCGCGCTAGCGCTACCCGACTTGGTCAGCTTAATCGTGTTGGCAACACCGGCGCTGTAAGGCACGGTGTAAGTCCCCGGTTCCAACAACAACATCTGCCCACCAGTCACCGCAGCCAATGCAGTTTTAATATCCATCGCCGCAGAAAAACTGCTGCCGTCGGCATTAGCAGAACCATTGCGCGAAACGTAATAGGTTTTGCTCACACTGAAATTATGGCAAGCATTGGAGGGTGCTGAAGACGCTGCACTACTCACACTGGATTTGCTGGACACTACAGCACTGGAACTGGATTTACTCGATACCACCGAACTTGATTGAAGTGACGCAACCGAGCTGGATACTTTCACCGAGCTGACACTTGAACTCAAACTGGAACTGGATTTGCTCGACGATAAAGCGCTGGATTTATTCGACGAGAGTGCGCTGGATTTACTCGATGAAACAACACTCACCGACGAGGAAATCGCCGAAGCGCCGCCAGCAGGAATCGAACATTCTTTATTAGCTTTAGCCGGGTTAGGGTCAACACCGAAGGTAGCGGTATTACACACAAAGCTGCCGCTCAATACTTTGTAAGTAAATAAGTCTGCTGCGCCATAGGCAACGTTAGTGCCTGCCGCAACGGAACAGGTTTGGTTAATTTTACAAATAGTGGTGTAACCGCTTGGGCGATTACTGGCCGCATAGGCGCTGGTAGCCAGCGCGCACAAGGCAGTGGCCGCAATGATTTTACGATTCATGATCGGATTCTCTAGCAAGATTATTGTTGTTGCCCCGACTACAAAACGAGGCTGCTTGGTGACCGAGAGAATTTTTTGCTGATTTTATAAGCGGTAGCATACTACTTATGCATAACAAACGCCGCCATATTGATCACAAGTTTGCTGGCATATTTACCGATAAATCGACACCAAGCCAAACGCGCTGACCACTAACAAGGCACAACCAATCACGCGATAAAAAACCACCGGATCAGCGCTCACCAACCGTGCATGAAATTTCAAACCAAAATAATGGCCTATCGCCGTGGCGGGTAATAACCAAAGATGCGCCTGCAATTGCAAATCCACTCCCGCAACAAGAAACGCCACCATCTTGATACTCACCAAAATAAACCAGAGCACAAACAAGGTATCGCGCAATTTTTCACGCGCAACATGCACCATATACACCGTCATAATCAGCGGCGCACCAATCAGTGAAGTACCGCTAATGTAAGCGCCGAGCGATAGAAAAATTCCATCACTTACCGGGTGCGAACTTTTAAACGGTTTATTAAAAATATAGGTGAGGGAATACACCGAAATAATCACAAAAATAATTGCACTCATAATATTCGCCGGAATCGTTAACAAACCGGCAACCCCAATGAGCTTGGGAATAATCATAATCTTCAACGATTTTTTCAGATAAACCCAATCCACCGTCGATGGCTTTTTTTCTTCAATCGCCACGCGTTTGCGATTGTTTTGCCACACAGTGAGCGTAGAAAAAATTAACAAGTGCACCGCAATAATCGGCAAATACACCAACGGCCGATTATCCACCAGCAACAACAGCGGCAGCGCCATCATCGCACCACCAAAACCTAAACCGGTGCGGACAAAACCGCTCCAGACGAAGATGAGTAGCACGAGGATTAATTGGGTGAGGGTTAGGTCGTTCATAGTTGTTTAATTCGCCACATTCGCTCAATCGATGTAGCCTTCATCTAATTGGATAAGGGTTTCTTCAACCAAGCTCGCACCTGATTCGGTTTTTATCAGCTCAATTGCCGAATTGTTTTGGGTGAACTGGCGCCATTTAACCTTCAGCCCAACCTACAGTTTTTAAACGTGTTAAAGCAATATCAATTGCTCGATCATCAAATAATGATCCCTACCGCCAACTTCGAACAGTTAACTAACATACATTTCTTGCCTCAAAGCGCTCCGGGCTAATAAAGCCAATGGCGTTGTGGCGGCGACAGCGATTGTAGTCCACTTCAATATATTCAAAAATAGATTCGCGCGTTTGTTTTCCATTCAATAATGGCTCGCCGTAAATTAGCTCAACTTTCACTGAATGAAAGAAGCTTTCCGCACACGTATTATCCCAGCAATCACTCTTGCGACTCATACTTTGTATGAGAGAGTATTTTTTCAGTAAATCCCTAAACACGTGCGATGCATACTGACTGCCCCGGTCGCTGTGAACCATAACGTCTTGTGGAAATTTTCGTCGCCACAATGCCATCATCAACGCATTACAAATCAATTGCGAATCAATATTTTTACTCATTGACCAACCAACAATTTTGCGCGAATACAAATCAATCATCACCGCTAAATACAGCCAATCTTCAGTAGTTTGAAGATAGGCAATATCCGTCACCCATTTTTATTGGGGCGTTGTGCAGAAAAATCTCACGCCAACAAATTGGGTGCAACAGGTAAAGCATGATTGCTATCAGTGGTAACCTTGAATAACTTGGCTGCCTTTGCAATTAAACTCTGTCTTTTAAGGCTTTTTCAAATAGTCTTGATGTCCAGCGGATTATTACTATCAACATCTAATGAGCTGCGCCTGCTAATCAATGCAGGCGCAGACCTACTTTATACTTTAATAAAGTTAATTGCCGAGAGAGAACCAAACGGTAAACCCGCTAACTGCCCACCCACCGCTAGTGAACCCAAATCGACTGCGGAAAAGCCAGTGTTTTCGATCAGTGTGCGCACTTCTGTTTTGGCTGCTGCGTCATCACCTGAGTAAAACAATACTCGTTGTCCTCCCGATAACTCCGGCTCCACTAATGCAGCTACATCCAAGTGATTAAACGCTTTCACCACACGAGCACCCGGCACAAAAGTACTGAATACTTCACTCGATTGTTTATCGCCAAGATCAATCGCTTTGATGCCATAGGCCGCAAGTGGATTGGTTGGGTCTTGGGTTTCCGGTGAGCCCGGTTCTAAAAACGCCACAGCGTTGGTGCCGTCAATCACGATACGATTATTCCAGGCAGGTAAATTGCCCAGAGCTGTGCCCAAGTCTTCGAAGCGTACTGCAACGATAACGATGTCTGCACTGGCAGCGTCCGCCACAGTACCCGCTTTAATGCTCGGGCCAACCTCGTTAATCAGTGAGGCTAAAGATTCTGGTCCACGACGGGTAGCAATAGTGGCCGATATACCTTTTTTAGCAAATGCACGAGCCAAATTTGAACCCAGTGCGCCTGAACCAATAATTCCAATATTCATTTTGTAACTCCGTCCCATACAGGGATAAAAAGATGAAAAGATAAAGTGAAAAGGGACTAAATATTTCCCGATCATCAGCGCCCCGCTAGCCGATGATTTCAATGCGTCAGTCAAAGACATTACATTGCGATAATTTTTTTACGTTTAACTTTTACATTCAGTGCATGACTAGCGATTAATTTTTCGCGCATCCAAACTAAATTTTCCGGCGCCATGTACGACAAGCAATAAAAACGCACCGCTAATTGAAACATTTTTCAAAAACATCACCATTTGGGTCTGATCTGCAAAATCAAAGTGAAACAGCAACGCTGATAAGAAGGTAAATCCGGCCAACAACAGCGAGGTTGCTCTAACCTGCCAGCCAATAATAATCGCGATGGAAGCCAGCACTTCGAAGCCAATAACGAACGGCAAGAGTGCACCGGGAATGCCAAACGCACTCATGTAACCTGCCGTTTGTTCATAAGCTGATAGTTTCCCCAATCCGGATAATAGAAATATCGCGACTAATAAAATCCGGCCAAAAAGTTCTACCGCGTTAGAAAATGTTTTTGATGTAGCTTGCATTGCGTTTGCTTCAAGAATGGAATTGTTGGTGTTCATGTTTTAGCTTCCTGTGTATTCAATGTTGTTAAAAAAGCATTAAAAAAGTGAATTTAAAAAATCATTAAATGCGATCAGCCAAACGCAGTTGATTGCCGATGCGATTAATTTCCTGCTCACCTTGCTGCAGTGTTTTCTTTGAGGTGTGCACCGAGTAGTAACCCACTACCAAATCGTGCGGGTGTTTAATCGCGGCACCGAAAACAAAAGCGCTATCGCCCTTGGCACGGATGGTGATTGCGTTGGTGGACTCAGCAAACACCACCATCTCACCTTTGTGCACCGTTTCGGGTGTGTTTAACTCCCCACGAAACACCGAGAGCCAGGCAACGTTTTGATTGGCTTCGGGTTCGTAACGCCACACCTCGCCATCTTTTAATTGCACTAAAAAGTAATTGATGCCAGGCGCAGAACGTATCGGGCTTTGTGCTTGTTGATACTGGCCTAACAGCACCTTTACTGAACCGACAACAGGTACTTCTTCAGCGGTGATGTATTGGCTTTGCGCTGGTGCGTTTTCTTCGGCGGCGGGCAGCGCCAACCAAAGTTGATAGAATTCCAGCGGGTCTTTACCGGCGGCATAACCATCGTGCCAAACGCCGTTACCTGCTTTCATCCACTCCAGGCCACCGGCGTTAACGATTCCGCTTTTACCGGTTGTATCCTCGTAACCAAAACCGCCGGTGATAGGCAATGACAGAGTCGCCAAGCCTGAGTGTGGGTGCATGCCAATTGGCGCGTTGGAGGGCGGCATGACACCGTAATCCAGAAATACAAACGGTTTAACGAGTTGACCTAAATCTGACGGACTCATGAGGCGGGTTATTACCCCGTGAGTTCTACCGGTGGTGCGTGCAACAATGTTGCGGAAACTTACTGTCTTCTGATCTTGTGCGTCAGGCTTGATGTTCAGCGCGGTATTCATAAATCTCTCCAGCTTCAGGTTTTTGTTGTCCTTGTGTTGTCACCAAGGAATGAACACAGCTTAGGGCTAGAAGATCAAACTGAAAATCCTATATTATTGGATGATAAGTATCGGGAATGTAGATATATGCTGGATAACGTCACACTGGATCAAATGCGTACCTTCATTGCAGCAGCAGAGGAAGGCAGCTTTTCGGCGGCGGGTCGTAAGCTCAAACGGGCGCAGTCCGTGGTGAGCCAAACCCTGGCCAATTTGGAGTCACAGCTGGGTGTGGTGCTGTTTGATCGAAGTGCGCGCTACCCCAAATTGACCGAAACCGGCGCGACCTTATTGGTTGATGCGCGCGCGGTTGTGCAGAACATGGATGCGTTTAAAGCGCGGGCGCAATCGCTGTACGAAGGCTTGGAACCCGAGCTTTCGGTGGCGGTAGATGTGATGTACCCCATGAATAAACTGACCCAAGCGGCCGGTTATTGTCAGGATAATTTTGTGCATACACCGCTGCGGCTGTATGTGGAGGTGCTGGGCGGTGTTGCGCAGTTGGTGCTTGAGGGTAGTTGTCGGCTGGGCATTATTGGTTCTTTGCCGGTTGTGCCGGAATCATTGGTCGCTGAACCATTGGGGCGGATCCAGTTTGTGACGGTCGTCAGTCCCACACACGAACTTGCCTCTATACAAGGTTTGATTAGCGATGCGGAACTCGCGCGCCACGTACAGTTGATTCTCACCGACCGCACAGCGTTATCGAGTGGGCAAAATTATGCGGTGATGTCGCCCTTGATGTGGCGTTTATCGGATTTGGGTTCAAAACGTGCCTTTCTAAAAGCGGGTTTTGGCTGGGGGCATATGCCTTTGCACATGGTGGAAAAAGACCTGGCCGCAGGCGACTTGGTTAGCATTCAACTGCAAAGTATTCCTGCGGCTGAAATGTTTATGGGCATGCAATTGGTTTATCGCGAGGATGATCCACCCGGCCCTGCAGGTAGAGCATTTATATCCCAGCTTTTGAGTTGATCGATAAACGCCCTTCCCGCAGGCCCGGGCGGCATATCTTTGCGGTAGACAATACGCATCGGTAAGGCTGCGTTCTGCCGCTCACTGCCCGCAATCAGAATTTTTACCAACTGACCGGTGGCGATATCCTCTTCAACCATATGCAAAGGCATATGCCCCCAGCCAAAACCCGCTTTTAGAAATTCATGCTTCGCGCCAAGATCAGCCAGTTTCCAGGTCAGGGGCGACAACACACCAAAACTTTTTCCATCCGATAATGCTGTGCGGTCGGTGAGAATTAATTGCACCTGTTGCGCCAGTTCTACGTTGGTTATGGGGCGTTGAATCGCGGCCAAGGGATGCGTCGCGGACACCACCGTTACCATGGGCAAATCACACAATGGCTCGGACATCAGCTCATCGGGCACCGATGGCAAAGTGCCAATAATGCCGATTCTACAAACCCTATCCAACAACGGTTGAATCACACCGCCGAGGGTTTCTACATACATGCGCAGCGGCGTATCCGGAAATACATCGCGACAAAACCCCACTGCACGGGTAAGTCCATCCATGGGGTACATCACATCCACTGCGATAGAAATTTCCGTTTCCAAACCTTCGCGCAAAGAGGACGCCCGCGCTTTAAATCCATCCATATTATCGGCCACGGCATAGGCATCACGCAGCAGCGCCCGCCCTTGCGCGGTGAGTTGCGGATAGCGCCCCACCCGATCAAATAAGCTCACGCCCAACTGCAATTCCAGATTGGCCAGCGATTGACTCACCACCGACTGTGCACGATCTATCTTGCGCCCTGCCGCCGAAAAACTGCCCGTTTCAGCAGCGGCAATAAAGGTTCGGAGTTGATCCAGGGTAACGGCGTCTAACATAAGTATCGGCTCAGGCGATGGGTTCAATCGGAGAATATAGGCTATCAAGATAACTAGCGGCTATCTACATTTGCCACTAATTGAGCTACGCCGCCAGTAAGGGCTCAGCGCAATTATTTACTCACCTATTTTCTTGAATGCTGAAGGAGAAATTTCATGGCAAAAGTTCTTGTACTTTATTACTCAACCTACGGACACATCGAAACTATGGCCTACGCCATGGCGGAAGGTGCGCGCAGTACTGGCGCCAGTGTGGATGTGAAACGTGTTCCTGAAACCGTTCCCGAAGAAATTGCAAAACAGAATTATTTCAAACTGGATCAAGCGGCGCCCATCGCCACGGTGGAAGAACTGGAACATTACGACGCCATCATCATTGGTGCTGCCACCCGGTTTGGTCGCATTAATTCGCAAATGGCGGCGTTTCTGGATCGAGCTGGCAGTTTGTGGGCGCGCGATGCTCTTAATGGAAAAGTCGGTGGTGCATTCACGTCTACCGGTACCCAACACGGTGGCCAGGAAACCACACTGTTTTCAATTATCACCAACCTGCTTCAATTTGGTATGACGATTGTTGGTCTACCTTACAGTCATCAAGGGCAAATGACGACTGACGAAGTGGTCGGCGGTGCACCCTATGGCGCAACCACAATTGCCGGTGGCGATGGCAAACGGCAACCCTCCGAAATTGAACTGGCTGGCGCACGCCACCAAGGCGAATTGATTGCCAAAACGGCAACTAAACTATTTGGCTAATGTTTTATTTCCACAAAACAGCGGCAATTAAGTCTGTTCTGTTTTTTTGCCGCTACCCCAAAGGTAATTTATACAAAAGTGGTTCGCCTGCTCTCCCTAAAGTGAATACGATTTACCTACCTCACAGTGGACGACACATTAACGTCTAGAATTCACCCACGTTAGTTAAATAAGTAGCACCCCTCGCTTTACCAGCTCAATCGTTGGGCGCCTTGCTTTATAGTCTCAATACCCTTCTGCACCAAATAATGTTTCTACGCTTAACACACCTTAGTCTGCCGGGTTATGCCGCTGAAAGGCGTTATTTAGATAACGTCGTGTGGAATGTTTTTGTAGCAAGTTAAATTCATCCGATTGGTTAGATGGCCTGGATGAAGGCGGAAGTTGATAGTTAAGCTAATCATTAATGCATCTTAATTAACGATACTTTATATACAATAATATAGGCTATTAGGATACATAAGCGATTTATAAACTGACCTCACTTTCACAGGAGGCCAGTTATGAATCGCTCACTTAAGTTAAAACGTACCCGTTCACTTTTCTTGTTAAGCACCTTGTCTGCGCTGTTTTTGGCTGCGCCTAATGTATTTGCCCAAGACAGCTTGGCTACACAAACAGCTGCAGCAGGCGAGCACTTACAAATAGCCATACAGGCAGATGAAGAAAAGCGCCCGCGTTATACATTTGATGGCGCCAGACCAAAAGAAAGCTGGGCGTTTGCTACGGATAACGATGTTCTAGCACCCGGCAAGCGCGACCGCGACTACACCTACGGTGTCAACTGGGCTTACTCTGGTGACAGCGCAAGAGATGCCGCGATTTCCCTGCAACAACCACTTGCCTCACTCAATAGCTTGGTTGATATGTTGCCCGAAGCGAGTGCAACACAGGATCAATTCAGCCACGAATTCGGTTTTTTTGGTTTCACGCCGGACGGACTTAAATTCAATGCTGATGATCGCCCTTACGCCAGCTTGATTTATTTCTCCAGCTCAAGGGAGCAACTGGATCAAGCGAATAATATTGCCTGGAAAAGCTCTCTCACACTGGGTGTGTTGGGTCTTGATTTGGTGGGTAACGTGCAAAATCAAATACACGCCGGCTTGGGGAGTAATAAAGCAGAAGATTGGAATACCCAAATCAGTGATGGTGGAGAACTGACTGGCCGCTACACTATTGCACGTCAACAATACCTTGAAGGCTGGTCGGATTCCTTTGAAGTAAAAAGCACTGTGCAGGCATCGGTTGGCTACTTGACCGAAACTAGTTGGAGCTTGAGTATCCGTGAAGGCAATGTGAACAGCCCATGGGCCAGTTTTAATCCGGAATTAATTAGCTACGGCGAAAAATCTACCTATACAAGCAACGCAGAAGCCACCAATGAAAATTACTTTTGGGCGGGCGTCACCGTAAAAGCGCGCCTCTACAATGTATTTCTGCAAGGACAATTTCGCGATAGCACACAGACTTACTCGGCCAATGAATTGCGTCCTTTAATCGCAGAAGCTTGGGCGGGCTATACCTTTGCATTCAAAAGTGGGCACAGAATTAGTTACGTTTTACGCGGCCAAACATCGGAAATAAAGGCGGGTGATGGTGATCGCCATTTGTTGTGGGGCGGATTGATTATCTCTAAATCGATTTAAACATTATCAGAGCGCTTACAACGCCAGTTAAAAATATACATTGCATCACTATCAATTAAGAGCATGGCTAAAGTGCAGCAAGGTAGCCGCTGATCGCCTCAATCGCCGCACTCACCTTGGGCGGCTGAAGTGTACGCTTCAAGGTAACGGCGTAAATACCCGCGCCGGGCAGCGCCCAATCGGGTAAGAGCAAAACCAGCTCACCGCTGGCTAACTCGCTTTGAATCATATAACTCGGCAAACGGGCGAGACCAAAACCTTGCACCGCAAAATCCCGCAGCATGGCCACATTGTCAGTCATAGCGCCGGGGGTGAGCATAATGCGTGCGCTTTCGCCGGAAGCATTTTTGAAGGCCAAGGTAGTTGGTTCAGCAAAGCGGTTAAAGCCCACAATACGATGCTCGCGCAGACTTTCGGGCGATTCAGGTACCCCAAAACGGCGCAGGTAATCTGGCGCTGCCACCAGCATTTCGTGCAAGTCAGCCAGCTTGCGTGCGACCAGGGATGAATCACGCAGCCAGCCGGAGCGAATGGAAAGGTCGATGGCTTGAGTGGTCATATCTACGATGCGGTCATCGACCACAATATCCAGCAGCAATTTGGGGTACTGGCGGGCAAGTGGTGCCAGTGCTGGCAAGACGATCTTTTGTGCGGTATCCGAGGCGGCAGAAATCCGTAACCGCCCGGCAATTTCACCCACACCACCGGCCACCATTTCCTCGGCCATCTCCGCCGCTGCAAGCATCTCCACACATTTCTCATGGTACAGCTGCCCCGTCTCGGTAAGCGACAGGCTGCGCGTAGTGCGATTGAGCAGGCGCACACCCAACTCCTCTTCAAGCTGGCTGACCGCTGAACTCAGCACCGAAGTAGCCAAATCCAGCGCTCGCGATGCGGCTGAAAAAGAGCCGTGGCGCACCACCATTGCAAATAGCGCCATCCGTCTTAATCGATCAAGTTGCATTGTATTGTTCTGTTTAAACGAAAGATGATTTAGATCATAGCCTATTTTTTACTCGACGGGATCGGCCTAAAGTTCACTTATCGGATTTCACACTACTCCAGGGGAGATAAACACCGTGGACGCAAAACTCCATTACATATTCGACCCACTCTGCGGCTGGTGTTATGCCGCCAGCCCGTTACTGACTGCACTGAAAGATCGTTTTGGCGATGAGCTGGAACTGGTCTTTCATCCCGGCCTTTTATTTGCGGCGCCCAGGACGATAGATCAGTCCTACCGCGAACATATCATCAGCGCCGATTTGCGTATCGCCGCCGTCGCTGGGGTTGAGTTAGGCGCGGCGTACATTAACCGCGTGCGCACCGCACCGGTTTTACGCTATCACTCTGAACTGCCTGCAGCGGCAGTGTTGGCAACGCATGCACTCAATACATCATTAGGTTTGCGCATGCTCAAACTGATTCAGCAAAGTCACTACCAATCGGGCGAAGACGTGAGTGATATCGCCACACTGACCACGCTTGCACAGACACTAAGATTGGAGGCGAAAGCCTTTGCACAAGCGCTGGAAAATATCCAACACAGCCTGCCCACTATCGCAGTAGAGGCACGCAACCTGATGCAAGTAGTCAGCGGCAATGGTTTCCCGACGTTGGTGTTGGAACAGGATGGCGAATTTCAACTGCTTGATCACAGCAGCGCTTATGGAAAACCCTATTTACTCGCCAACCGTGTTGCACAGTTTGTCGCCGCGTAATTATCTTGAAACTAGCCTTATCAGTAATAATTCGTATTGCAATATTCATTCATTTAACAACGGAAAAAGGAAAACTGTATGAGCCAACAATTAGAAAGCAATGCATTAGCACAATTATTTACTGAAGCTCGCACATTCAATGCTTTTTTAGAAAAAGAAGTTTCTGATGAGTTGATCAAAGAACTCTATGAATTAATGAAATGGGCACCAACGTCCATGAATTGCCAGCCGGGTCGGTATGTTGTGGTGAAAAGTGCAGCTGCAAAAGAAAAATTAAACAAAGCACTCGCGCCTGGCAATCAGCAAAAAACATTAGCTGCACCTGCAACGGTGATCATCGCTTCGGACACACAGTTTTATAACAATTTACCCGTGCTATTCCCTGCTTACCCGACAGCAAAAGAAATGTTTGCAAGCAACGATAGCTTCCGCGATATAACTGCCCTAAGAAATTCAAGTTTGCAAGGTGCTTACTTCATCATGGCGGCACGCAGCCTTGGTCTGGATTGCGGACCAATGAGTGGTTTTGATAATAAGGTAGTAGATGAAAACTTTTTTCCTGACGGACGTTACAAATCCAATTTTATTATCAATATTGGTTACGGCGATGCATCGAAAAATTATCCCAGAGGACCGCGACTGGCATTTGATGAGGTAGCGGATATTCTCTAGCTAATGCCGTATAACCGTTGTATTAACAAAATCTGTAGAGGTTTTTATGAAGCTTTTATCCAAATTAATTCAGGTGATCACCATGGTAGCTATAACTGCCGTATCAGCAAATGCAATCAGTGCAACATTAGAAACGACAGTATTTAATCCACAAGAAAAAAGTACATTTCCGGTGAGTTCGGTATTAATTACCGGCCCCAAGGAAGCCATCTTGGTTGATGCCCAATTTCAGCGAAATGATGCGCAGTCTGTAGTTGAGCTGATCAAAAAATCCGGTAAAAAATTGACGGCTATTTATATTAGCCATGGCGATCCTGATTATTATTTTGGTCTGGATGTCATCACCGCCGCTTACCCTGATGCCAAGGTAGTGGCCACGGCAAATACCCAGGCATACATAAAAGCATCTATGGAACCGAAAAAAGCGTACTGGGGGCCGATCCTCAAAAAAAATGCACCGCAAACGTTAGTTGTGCCCGAAGTACTGCAAGGCGACAGCTTAATAATTGATGGTGAAAAAGTGCAAATTGTCGGTCTTGATGGCCACGACCCTAAACATACCTTTGTGTGGATTCCTTCCAGCAAAACAATGCTTGGCGGTGTGGTGGTATTTAATAACATGCATGTTTTTTTAGCTGATACACAAACACCTGAGTCGCGCCAGAAATGGTACAAAACGCTCGATTCGATTGAAAAATTACAACCTAAAAAAGTCATTGCAGGCCACATGCTGGGCGATAAACCCATGACAATCGATGCCGTTAAATTTACTCGCCAATATATTAAGGATTTTGAGGTCGCGGCCAAATCATCAACCAATTCCAGTGAATTGATAACCAAAGTGAAAGCAAATTATCCAACCATTGGTGGGGACAGTATTTTGGCGTTAAGTGCGAAAGTCATTACGGGTGAAATGAAATGGGGGCAATAGTTACCTATTAGTGGCTTTTACTTTTCGAACTGCCTGCAGTTCGAAAAGTTATTTTTAATTCTCCACTCAGGATAACGACATGCGCCAGATGCAAACATTGATAAGTGCAGCAGTAGTTGTGTTTATGCTTCAGTCATGCACTTCCCTTTCAACACAATCGACCTTAAATAATCATGAGACATTAAATACCGGGACGAAAACAATGAACAATGTTGATATTGTAAAAAGTACCTATGAAGGAAAAACCTCGGAAGAAAATGGCAAAAACCTCAAACGCTACATAACCAGCGACACACTGTGGACGGAAGCTGCAGGATTTCCTTACGCAGGAACTTACCAGGGGTTCGATGACATTGAAAAAAACGTTTTTGCTCGTTTGGGTGGTGAATGGATCAACTACAAACTAGTCGTAGAAGACTACGTTGCCGCTGGTGATAAGGTATTTGCTTACGGTACCTACAGCGGCACCTATAAAGCCAGCGGAAAATTTTTCACCGCCAGAGTCGCGCATCTTTGGATACTTAAGGATGGCAAGGTAAAAAGCTTTGAACAATTTGTGGATAGCAAAACCGTTAGGGACGCAATGTAAATAGCTAATCAACACGAGACGCTTTGCTGAGAACACACCTACTAAATAGACAGGTGAACTTCGCATAAAAAGAACAAAAAAATAGAAAGTTTATTCATCGGAATCTGCGCGCAAAAAAAAGAAACATCAGGGCTTAAATAAACATGCGCAGAAACACTGGTTCGGTCATGACCTTGTCATTAGGGATGTTCAATTTTAAAAATGAAACTCCTTATCATTTAACAATAATCGTACACTATCAAAGGTATATGCCATGACGTTTTATTCTCAAATAACAACCAATAGAAGGGCGCTGTTAGGTCTCATCCTGACGGGGTGCGTGATGTCTACCCATGCTGCCGACCGCCCAAAAAATTATGTCACTGTTTGTAAAGTAGGGCAGACGTGTACAGTGAGCGCTGCAACAAATGTTGCATTCGGCGCTTCCGACAAATTCGTCTACAAAGTATTGAATGGTACTTTCTCATGTACCGTCTCGGCATTTGGGTCTGATCCTATCCCATCAAAAGCAAACAAAGAATGCTCAATTCCCAAGAGTGCGTCGGGTACTGTGTCTAGCTCAAGTTCACTATCAAGCTCCAGCGCCGCAAGCAGTTCTGTAGCAAGTGGAAAATTACTCTCTCAAACAGGAAACCCTGTTGCAGATTGGTTTAGTAAATCAAAAACAAAATGGGCGACAGATAAAGCGGACGTCGTATTGTCTTATCAACAATCCAACGGCGGTTGGCCAAAAAATCTCGATTACAACAGCGTATCAAAAGGCAGTGGCGGAAGTGCCAGCGGTACTTTCGATAATAACGCCACAGTGACAGAGATCGTCTATTTGGCAGAAATTTACAAGTCTGGTAAAAACACAAAGTATCGCGATGCAGTGCGTAAAGCGGCTACCTTTATGCTCAGCGCGCAATACAGCACCGGTGGATGGCCGCAGTTCTATCCACTAAAAGGTGGTTATGCTGATCACGTAACTTTTAATGACAATGCGATGGGTCACTTGCTTACCGTGTTGGATAGCGCAGTGAATAAAAAGGCTCCATTTGATACCGACGTTTTCTCTGACAGTGACCGTGCAAAATTCAAAACTGCTGTCACTAAAGGCGTGCAGTACATTTTAAAATCGCAATGGAAACAAAATGGAAAACTGACCGTGTGGTGCGCGCAACACGGCGCGACTGACTACAAACCCAAAGCTGCGCGAGCCTATGAATTGGAATCCCTTAGCGGTAGCGAGTCAGCCGGGCTTATTGCTTTTTTAATGACCCAACCACAAACCACAGAAATCCAAACTGCAGTTAAAGCTGGCCTTACCTGGTTCAATAGTCCGAACACTTATCTCGATGGTTACACCTACGACTCTGCTCAAGCGAAAACCAATCCTATTGTTAAAAAATCAGGCAGCAGAATGTGGTACCGCTTTTATGACCTAAATACCAACAAAGGCTTCTTCAGTGATCGCGACGGTAGTAAGTTCTACGACATCACAAAAATGTCTGAAGAGCGTCGTACCGGCTACAGTTGGGGCGGAGCCTACGGCGAGAAGATTCTGTCTTATGCTAAAAGCGTTGGTTACTAATAGATAGCTAATTGAGCCTACGGTGGGATGGGTTTTCCTGCCGTTAGGTGCATTCACGATGCCATTAAATCGAAGGATTACACAAGATTATCCCCTTTACTCTCTTTATTTTCATGAGTCTCTCGGGGGTGTATATCGCTTACATGGTATTCAAGGTCTCAGACAGAAGTTGATGAACACGCCCCACTGTAACGCTGGGTGAGCGGTTATACCTACCTCTAGAGCTAAACATCCCTGACGGTTAAATAAGGTTTATAGGCTCTTCCATCACCCGAACCAGCGCCTTTAGCCAAGCGTGAAGCGGTCTGCTTTCCGCTTTAGCCTTGATTTCCTTAGTTTTTCGGGATTCTTGGACATTAAAAAACCTAGTGGCAACCTATTTTGATCAAATATAGGTCACCACCACCACTGTCGGTGTTAAATAAACTACCATACTTTAAGGAGTTCTAACTCTTTGATTTTGCTAGGCTTGCAGAAATCAGGTCTTAAAACAAACAATCATACTACTCTGCTGAGATGGCCAAGGCACTCCAAATTAAATAAAATAGAGATGCTACCTTTCCTTTAAAATCAATCAGTTATAAATTGACAAACTGATCATCATACAGCGATGGCATTCAATGTCATCCGCCTCTACACCTTACGTCAATTTATCACACCGCTTTGCAATAAAACTTAAATTTTATAGTGCGACTAGTTTAAATATTAGGCTAAATAATCAGGAACCACATGGTCACCTAAATAACAGGTAATTCCATGAGATGTCATTATGAATACTCAAGAAATGAAAGTTTTCATCCCTAATGGGCGAAGCCATAAGCATCCGTCGCAAGGTACTCGACCCTTCCTAGTATACTTACCATGTTGGCGCGGACCGGAACCCGAAAGGGGGCGCCAATCTCGGGCTATAAACGTCCCCTAGCCGGTGAGCAGGATACTCGGAGCAATCTGATAAAGAGTAGTTCGGACTTTATTTCCTTGATTAATCAGACATAAAAAGCGCTTCGTGTGCTTTTTGTTTATTTAGGAGGGAAGAATAGAGGCGGATAACGTGCAGCAAGCACAACTGCTGTTAATAAATAAAAAAGGCCGACTTACGTCGACCTTTTCAATAGACTGGCCGGAACCGCCTGCGGGACTATGCTCCAAACCAGACGGGCGACCATTTTTTACGTTTAGAGTCAAAAGCTCAGGCTTATTACTTTAGTCCGTAGAAGTTAAAAATTCCAGACTAAACCCATATATTTAGACCAATTTTATACAAGTTCGCAATTGACGGGCTCCCCCGATGAAACCTAGTATAGGGAGGTTGCCCTAGAGGCCTTACTGTATTTTTCTCTCCTTCGAGGACTTGAAAGCCCAACCTAAAAGTTGGGCTTTCTTCGTTTTATAACGGTCTCCTAGACTTCCCATGTCAGAAAACTGATCGCTTCCCGAGAACTTCAGTTATGTTAGCCTCAGCGAACAATAACTTTAAGTACCATAAAAAACGATAATAAGGAGTGACCGTTGGTTCGATTACTTTCGGCGTCTATGATTTCATCGTTCAAACATTTCCCTTTCCCTATTAGATTGTTCAATATTCCTCTCAGCGTCCTGCTTAATATAGGTATAGAGCTTGTATGCAGGAGAAAATCGAGAGAGAGAGCTTAGAATCGAATTCGCTTTGCTCAGATTATTAACATCTTTCGGGAATGGTTGACCTGGCATTCCTTCACGCATGCCGCTCACCGCTGAGCCGTATAAGGTCTTAATAGCGAAGTCCAGGTGTTCTGCTCCGTGAGACTTAACCGCTACCAAATACTCGATAATAAATTCGGAACTATCCAATACAAATGAACTAGAGACTTCGCGAAGAACTTTTGCAATAAGCAGCACGTCTAAACTATCACCATGAAATTTTTCACGCAGGAAAGAAATCACTGTTGAGTCGACAGGAAAGAAAATTGCAGAGAATAGTCGATGTGCGTAATACTCAAAATTAAAATCGTCCGTCTTGTCTTGCTTCAACCATGACCAATAATCTCTCAACAGTGAGGGATACTCGGATGCCTCTTTGAATCGCAACGGCTTATGTATAAATGGTCCGTAATTACAAGGACGATAGGACACGTCATGCGTTAGGACAGCATGACCTATTCTGTCTTTCAAAAAGATAATAGTTTCCAAAGGATACTGAACTGATAAGTCAGCGAGAAAATTTTGGATCCAATAGCCTTCTATACTTGGTAGCATTAATAGCTTTTCAAGCAATATGTTTGCCGCTTCGACGCTCAATAGCTTCGTGGGAATGCCGTTCGATTCGTCAAATGCAGTGAGTATTTCATTAGCGATATCTGAATCAGCCAAGTTGCTGTGACATATGATTTCAATTGCTATTAACGGGTCCACCGAGGCAATGGATCGTAGCGTTCTTGATGCCGCACTCACTTCTAGCTTATTTGATGAAGCAATAATTTTTTTAACGAAATCGATTTCAAAATCGTTTTTTAGCGGGTCTTTTATCATCCATCCGACTAATGCAGCCGCAGACAATCGTGATCCTAAGTTTTCTGACTTAAAAATTCGATCAAGAAAAGCCCGTCCCTCTTTAAGATCATTATGATAAATATGCGATAAAGCTACCGCTGAATATCTGGAGAGAATATAACTTGGGTCGATGATGACACTCTCCAGCAAAACTCTAGCAATGGCTGGATTGTCGAATAAAAGTGCATTCAGTATAGGCTCAATAGAAGCAGGCTCTTTTAATTTCAGGGCTCTAGCCTTATCTAAAATCGCTGAAAGAAATTGTAGTGTGTCATCTTCTGACGGGTAATTTGATTTTATATCCATGGCTAAATCTTTGATCGAGCGATTCCAATCCTGTTGCTGCTCTTCAAATTCCTTCGCTCGATTAATAAATCCATACGAGTCAAAAGTAACACGTATAACCTTAAACTCGGTTGTCTTCGGAGCAATATCGAAAATTTCATTAGCGATTTTTTTAGTTCCGCCCTCGGCATATACCGCATGCCAGGAAATTGATCTAAGTAATTCTAGCCAAACAAATGGGTCGATAAATTTTGTGGCGCATTTATTTTTGATTAGCTCAAGGGTAGATATAAATTCGCCTGTCCATGAATCGCGATCAGAATCAGAGATCGACGCTCCAAATAATCCCATTGGATATCTAAGCGAATCTGTTAGAACCTTAGCGGACGCTAATGCAATCTCAAGGCGTGGACTTGTTAGACGATCAATAGCGAAATTGATAATTTTTGTACGTATCGGCGCAATAGCATTTTTCTTAACAAAATAAGGACTGAACGATATCTCCAGACCATTAGAATCCGTGGTATGCCCCTCAGTTTCTAATGCCCCTTTTAAAAAGTCATAAGGGGTGTACGGCCCTGTCCATGAGTCTGGAAGGTCCAAAAGTGATAATCCAAACTCAACAACTTGTTCGACAAATTCCAAGGGCTTGTTCGGTTCTACAGTGCATAGCTCCTTTAGAATTCGTATTGCATGCTGTGGATGCTGATGTATCTCTCGCGGGTCGGATTTACCCAATTCCCACAGACACTCACAACCTCTTGTCAGATGAGTCGAATTATAAGCAGCGTATTTTATAAGCTCTGGTAGCTCCTTAAAAAATTTGCCTTCAGCAATACTCTTTTCAGCGAAAGCTAGGGTGCGCTCAGGCTGGTAGTACGAGACCGACGTTATTGCTTGTAAATGGACATGCCCAAAATCTCCATCTGGCATCAGTTTTTTCCACAAGCCATCCAATAGTTGGCTACTAGCAGTATTTCCGCTAGACAACCGCCAATCCAATCTCCCAAGGTTTAACAAAATATCTTCGATCATGGAGGGTGGGCATTCGCTAAAAACCTTTTCAGCATAACCAGATGACTTCCCATTTGTCGTTACGCAGTTTTGCTCAATAATGTAATCTGCAAGGAGATCCGGTGCGAGTCGATATCTAAAGCCTCGTTTAAATACTACACCTCCGCTCACCAAAACTTTAATTAGTCGATTGCTTTCAGAAACTGAGATTCCCTCAACCCGATCTATCAGCCCCAAAAGTTCTGGATCATCTGGATCAAATGGTTGCAATAGAGCCAACAGCTTTAAAATCGTACGCAATGTACCACTGTCTTTCTCGTCAGCGATTTCACCAGTTATTACTTCTTCGAATTTGGCAAGCAGCGTAGTTCGAAAGATCTCCTCCTTATTCAATAGGTCAATATGGATTCCGCCTTTCGCCACAATTTGAGCCGCGATTACTGTAGCTAGAGGACAATCAAGCGTATATCGACTGATTTCCTTCGCTATCGATTCGGGCCCTCCATATTCTTTCAATACTTGCAAGGCAAGCTTAGTGGAATCCTCTTTCTTTAAAGCTTTCAGTTCCACTTGCGCAACTCGGGGATCGAGCAAAGACAGACGAGCTGCCTGAAGTTTCACTTTCTGTAGACCGTATGACCTAAGCGATAGAATTGCCTTTGCGCAATTTTTTGGGTTCGCAACATAATCGAATAGCAAAGGTAAATCTTCCCTATCATGCGCATCATCAATGACAAGCAATTTTTCCCCATGCCCCAAGTTCTCTAAATGTTTTGTTGACAATTCTTCGGTAGGAGAAAGTGCCTTAATTAATACCGCCTGTTTAGTGTTCTGGTAGTCCGTAATAGCTTGATAAAGTAAACGAGATTTTCCAAGGCCACCGGAGCCAGTCAGCAATACAACTCGAATTGCTTTCTCTTGGATAAATTTGGATAGGGATAGTATTTCCTCTTCCCTACCAACTAATTCCCACAAATGATTGAACGCCCTCTGTTTGTTTAAAAATGCAGAGAAGAAGTCCTCAACAGACATCCAAGGGCCTGCCTCGGTATCGCCCAATAAAGCAAGCCTCTGGCCTGGGAAAAAAATATCAACTAATCGAGTTTGTTCAACGCGCGGGAGTTGTCGAATGCGTTTAGAGACCTCTTCTTTGTCCCAAAGCTCCCATTCTTTGTGAGCCGATATAATTGTTCGTGCTTGGGGACTTGCGATTCTTGTAAGCAAAAGAATTTTCTTATCGGCCTTTCGCGTGTGCGCAGTAATGGCAGCCTTAACCTTTGCAGGACCGAACTCTTTGTGCCGTTTGCACTGATATGTGCAGATTGAGCCATCTTCTAATATGGCTTCAATATCCAATCCATCTTGCTTTGAACCAGTACCACCGAATCGATGCACTTTGGCGGTGGGATGAAGTTGAGAAATAAAGAAGTCACTAAATCTCTCGAAATTGTCCGCAGTCAATGAATCGATGGGAAAAGGCTGATCGAAGCTCACTACTACCGGCGATGGTACTACGTACCCACTCAATATCTTTAATTCCTGGACATCAGCCGAAAGGAGTCCCGCCAACTTGATCAATTCAACCTGCCTTGGTCGCGAGCTTCCTTTTTCCCATCTACTTATCGTCTGTTGCTGAACCCCCATGGCAATGGCCATTTCCTTCTGAGAAGAAATACCAACTTTTGTACGCAGTTGAACCAATATTTCACCGAACGACGCGTAAGGGGCAGAAATTTTCATACTCATATCCTGTGTACGTTAATTTAATACACATTATGTGTGTATGATATTGGTCATGTCAATGTCCCAAATCAAAAACTCCGCTAGGGTCCCCCCACACAGTGTCAAAAAACTCACCAAAGCACCACGCCCTTTGCAGTAGCTACTTCCAGATAGCCTGCCAACGTTTTAGCTGTGCCAACAGTCCTGTTTGGCAACGGGAAACTTACTTAAGTGGCGGAGTATCTAGGGGGAGATCGAGGTGAATGGCTGTATTGGCGAGTCAGCTACCCTGACACTATCTAAATCACAACCTATTGGGTTGCGCTACACATAGACCACCAGCAGATAAATAAGCAACCGTAGTAGGATGGCCTTCTAATAGCGCCCCAAAATGGAAAAAATAATGCGCATAAATGTTAATTTGTGATCAATAAGGCAGTCAGGATGTCTGGTCTCCCGCATCGTAAGTGCCTTATATCCAACAACACCGTCAGATAGCCGTGAAACTACAACAAGAGCAGCGAAGCGTAACAATGACAAAGTTAATCCACACTTTTAAAAAAAGACTACCGGAAGAAATCGACTATCTCGACGACCACCAGAGGGGTAGGGAATATAAATCCGGAAGCGCAAACTCAAATGTAGCGTATCGAAGATTCAGAGCCTCGCATTTCCCTAGCCCACAAAGAGAGAAATATCGATCTACCACAGACAGTGATTACCTGGCACCCAATGACAGCTGCGGCTCAGTTCGCCTAACTGAATTGCGAATGGCCATCCGGCAATATCGTGAGAACATATCTAACGCGGCACTTGCTGATATCACCTTTGCAAGAACGAACAAAATCTTTCTAGCGAGGGCTTTAAGTCTGCCCGAAATCCTGGTTTCACCGCCCGTATGGATCGCGCGATTAGCTAAGATTATCGGCCTGCTGCTTCCTACTACTGCGCAAGCTAATTTTGCCAAGGAAATTTTAGGTAAAGGCAAGACATATGAATCGAGAGAGTTTCTATTCCGCAGGTATTTTGTACTGTTCAACTCTTGGGGCAGCTACTCTGAATCACTCGACTATGCGCTAATGAAGATTCCTCCTTCCAACAGCCTATCATTTACTGATCTCAAAAGAATCGATATCCATTGGGTAAGACTAGCCCATCGACTTGGTATAAAAAATTGGTCTGAGTTAGAACTTGCGCTCAAGGAACATGACCGATTTAGATCTGGACGATTTGAAGAATTACTCGTTAATCAAGGTGTAATTAAATCTATTAGCGAACTGGTATGGCTACTATCGCGACCTAAAGATCGATATTTCAACCGCCGCCCAGAAGACATCGATTGGTGTGCGGCAATCGACCTTATGAATCAGCTAACCAATAACGGTGTGTCGAGAGAGGCAATAACAAAAATATTGGTCAGCGCACCATATGATTTCAATGCAATTCAATTGTCAGAGAAATTTGACTTATTAAAACGGCATTCAATAAATAGGGATGATGTATTCTCACAGCTTGGGCCGTTATTCTGGAAAATATCGCATGAAAAACTTGAATTTTTAATTAATGATCTAGGATTTACATCACCATCCCATTTAGTTGCTTTCAAAGACTTCCTCAATTGTAATACTGACTTGGATGAGAAAACACTTTTACTCTATAGACTGTTGATTTGCACTTAAAGCTGACCCACCATTTGCATTGAATATTGACCCACCCTGGATGGTTTATTTTACGGGTTTGGGTTGTGGGTAAGTCGGTGTCTTTTTCTCCTTTTTCGGTTGCGCTGAACTCTCTTTGAAACGATAGCTGTCATTGCCGGTTTCAACAATATGGCAGTGATGGGTTACTCGATCCAACAATGCCGTTGTCATCTTCGCATCACCAAACACATTCGACCATTCGGCAAAGCTGAGATTGGTGGTGATGATCATGCTGGTGCATTCGTACAACTTGCTCATCAAGTGAAACAACAAGGCACCACCGGTTTGACTGAAGGGTAAATAACCCATCTCATCCAGAATCACCAGATCGGTATGCATTAGTCGCGACGCAATTTGTCCTGCCTTACCTTGCTGCTTTTCCTTCTCCAATGCATTCACTAATTCAATCGTCGAGAAGAACCGGACACGGCGATGCAACTGTTCAATCGCTTGAATGCCGATGGCACTGGCAAGATGGGTTTTACCCGTACCGGGGCCACCGACAAGTACAACATTATGTGCGTTATCCATAAAGTCACCGGCACACAATTGCCGGATCAGCGCTTCATTGGCCATGCTGCTCGTAAAATCAAAGCCACTCAGATCCCGGTACGCAGGGAATTTGGCAGTCTTCAGTTGATAAGCCACCGAACGCACTTCGCGCTCGGCCAGTTCTGCTTTGAGTAAATGATCAAGGATACCCGTGCTCGCCTGGAATGCCGGTGAATCCTGTTCAGCAAGATCACTTAGCGCGTGGGCCATGCCGTAGAGTTTGAGTGACTTCAATGCGGGGATCATGGGATTAGTGTGCATGGTGTCCTCCTTGTGTGGTGGTTTGTGCTCGCAGGTTGTCGTAGCGATTGACGTTGGCGAGTGGTTCCACTCTCAGTGCTAATGCAGGCGGTACTTCAATCGGTGGGATGGATGTTCCCTCCACTAATCGACTCAGGATATTGATCACGATTTGTTTGGAGGGTGAACCGGTTTCCAATGCGAGCTCTACGGCGGTGAGAACATCCTGCTCATCATGCAGTAATACGAACGCAAGGATATCCACCATCTCGCGGTCACCACCGACACGCTTTAACAAAATGGTTTGCAGTGATTGAAAGGCTTTGGGCAATTCTGCAAAGGGAGCACCGTTGCGAATGGCTCCGGGTTTGCGCTGCAACACCGAGAGGTAATGCCGCCAGTCATACACTGTCGTTACCTGCTCATGCTTGCGATTAAACAAGCGCGTATGCACTGCGATAATATTGCCTTCAGCAATCACCTCAAGGTGATCGTGATAGATATGTAAACTCACCGGTCGATTGGCGAAGGAAGACGGTACACTGTAACGCGTGCGTTCGAAGGTGATTAAACACGTGGGTGAGATACGCTTGGTTTGTTCGACAAAACCATCAAAGGGTTGTCCCACTGGCATCAGGAAAGAACGCTCATGATCCAGTGCGGTTTGAATGGTTAATGCTTCTGTGGGATGGGTGGATTCACTCCAGAGTTGAACGCAGCGCTCACGCAGCCAGTCATTCAAGGCAATTAATGATGGCTGTGCAGGCACCTTCTGCCAGAGCCTCCTTCGTGCATCCTGTACGTTCTTTTCGATTTGCCCTTTCTCCCAACCGGAAGCAGGGTTACAAAAATCTGCATCAAATAAGTAGTGACTAACCATCGCCGCAAAACGCGCATTCACATCGCGCTGCTTGCCGCGCTTCACCTTATCAACGGCGGTCTTCATGTTGTCGTAGATCCCGCGCTGCGGAATACCACCCCACACCATAAATGCATGATGGTGGGCATCGAACAACATCTCGTGGGTTTGCAGTAAATAAGCACGGACGAAGAAAGCCCGGCTGTAACTCAATTTGAAATGGGCGACTTGCAGCTTTACCCGCTCACCGGCTATCACCGCCCAGTCTTCACTCCAATCAAATTGAAACGCCTCACCGGCTTTGAACTGCAAAGGAATGTAGGTGTGCTTGCTCGCGCCCTTGCTCAATTCCAATTGCTGGCGACGCCACTCGCGCGCAAACCGGGCAATGCCATCATAGGAACCCTCAAAGCCAAGTGCGCACAAATCGGCATGCATCTGTTTGAGTGAACGGCGTTGTTTGCGGGATGTTCTCGCAGCATCACTCAACCATTGCGCCAACTTATCGGCAAAGGCATCGAGCTTACTGGTTGTCTGTCGTTTGGGATAAACCGGTTCGCTGACCTCATTGCGCAGGTAACGACGAACGGTATTGCGGGAAAATCCGGTACGTCGGGCAATCTCCCGGAGCGAGAGTTTGTCACGGAAATACCAACGTCTGATCTTGCTCAAAATGGCCACGTTAATCACTCCTATCTCCCGCTCGAAAAGCAAGCAGGATAGTCGGTTTACGTGGGTCAGTTTTCGATGCAAATATGCGGGTTTAGTGGGTCAGTTTTAAGTGCAAATCAACATCTAACGCGTTAAAAACCAAGATGACGTTTGATAAAGATCTCTATCAGTATTATCAATCTGCATCGGTACACACTGGCACCAAACGATATCCGATCAAACAAATAGCTACCTTCGTTGGAGCAATTCTATTTACTGTTCTTCTGGGTGGTAATTTTGTGTATTCAAAATTGGCAATTGCTAACTCTGGTGATAAAGATGTTCAACCACCTGAGGAACAAATTCTGTTACCCAAGCCAACACAGGCACAAGAAACTATTCAGGTTCAAACACCGCCTTTGAATCAGCTGCTTTATCGAGGTCACATTAAATCATCGACGGAATTGATCTTAATGTTGGAAGATCCGCAAACAGGCCAGCGATTCGATTTGCCCGATTTTGATGGCTACCGCAAGGAAGGTGTGGAAGTGGTCTTCTATCTTGCTGGAACGGCTCAGGAGTACACCTATCGCGTGAGAGACAGGGAGCTATCAGCTTTATTACCATAGCGGGGGCGCAATGGGCGCTTGCGCACGTTGCGGACACGCTATGACATTCCCCCCCACAGGAGTCTTATATGATCAACTCATTAATGGTTTTTGATACTATTGGCCTTACAGATTTTAAAAAAAATCCGCGCTTGGCCATGGAGGAAGCTGATGGAATGCTTGCAGTTCTCAGCCAAAACCGCCCCGTTTTTTATTGCGTTGCCCCATCAGTGATGGAAATGTTCGCTGAATTATTCGATGATCGGCACAAACAGTCCAAGCCGACCGAAAGCCCACCTAGCAAAGCCGATTAACTACCCCACTGATTACCCAATCACCTCATACGTCGGCACAGTGTCCCAGAGCAAATTCGCACACGAACCGACTTAGCCTATGAAGGAAGCCCCAGCGACCGCCCAGAGGCGTTATGTCGGCCTTGGGCTTTAGCCCTTAGGTTTGCGTCATCACACATCCTTTTCGACCCTTGGGATTTTCTTTTTCATAATGTTCTTCATAGAATAATCGTCCCTACGGACAGAAAATAATTCTGCTTTTAATAATTCTGCCGACTTAAGAATAGCCTTTGATTCGCCTCCCGCTGACGCCGGTCTAATAGGAAAATCTCCTCCCGTACAAGCCTTCACAAAATTCTGATAAGCTTTATTCACACGAGTACAATTAAAGCCTGAGTAATCTTTATCTATCGACTCTATAATTGTTTGTAGTTGAATTTTTAGACCTAGAATATAGTTTGAATTGGCTTTCAGTTTATCGCTTGGATCGATACATTCCCACCAAATGCATGAGCATTCAGCAAGTCGATCTATGATAATAAAAACATGCTCTAATCGCTTAGAGTAGTCATTTGAAAAAGCTGTCCATCTAGCTCTTATCGCGGTAATCCATGCTCCAAAAATCCCCCCAACCAGAGCGACAAGAACTGCTTTCAAGATATCCATACTATCCATTTTTAGCCGCTTCCTTTATACACTCCCATGCTTCTATCACTTCTAGTCGATTCCCTTCAAAAGTTAACTTTGAATATAAAAAGTCGGCGGAGTATTTATGCGTTCGAACTAATTCACCAAATGCTCCTTCCATAAATGAAGAGGCGATCCCCAAAACACCGTCAAAATTAACTATAACTTGTTCAGACGACTCAATAGCAGGGACAAGGTAACTCTCTCTAAATTCTTCCGCGCTATCTGGGCCAAGCCTTCTATAGCGAGGCCCTGGGTGCTCACTAAAATCTTTTAGATAGACATAACGGTGTGTCATTTAACACCACCATTAAATCTAAGAGTAAGTTGAACCTTGGTGCCAACTGCCTTATGTGTTTTTTTAATATGACGAGAGTTATCTGTGCAACAGAATAAGTACCCATCGCTTTCAATTTGAAAAGACTCTATAGCACCTCCCGCAACCGCTCTTATGATCCCTTTTAAACCAAGCCCCCTGTAAGAGCTTACCAAATCAAATGGCGAGTTATGACGGTTTACAGCCAAGTTGAGTGACTCTAATGGCGATAAGGGCTTGTCAAATAGAGGAGCGATGGATTTGTATATACCTTGCCCTTGATCTTTTATTGTGACAACTAATGCTCGACCATCCCAATGCACTGAAAGGGACCAATTTACTTTCTCGTATGCTTCTGGTGAGGAGTGCTCGTATATATTGCATACCAGCTCAGCAATATGCCTGTATAACACCCTAATTTCAGAAGAGAGCCCCGCTGACTCGAAGGTTGTAGCAATAGCCTCTAATGGAATTGGGTCAACAGTTGAAAACTCTAAGAAAACTTCTTTATTTAACGCTTTTTGCACACTCATAATCTGCCTCTCCAAGTTCGGCTCTCATGGCTAGAACATATCATTATTAGATTTATCAAAACATAATTATCTTGACTTTGAATGCCTACATTTCGACTACCCATTAGTGCAATATTGAGCTTAATAGTGCAGCGACACCTACATAACCAATTGAAAACAAAGGGAAAGTGTAAAATAGTGGGCTAATATCCCCCCTCTCGTAGGGGTTCAAATCCCCCCGGCTCCACCACATATAGAACCCTAACATATTGATTATGTTAGGGTTTTTTATTTTTTAACTGCGGCAATTTTATTTACTGCCTACATCTTGCACACGCTTAAAAATTAACCGATAAAGGGCAGAGAGTTAAACCCTAGCCTCTTTAAACCTCAAAGCACTTTTTACAATTAACCACACAAACTTACTATTACACCCTCCCTAAAACACCCGCCTCTACATCACCTTTGCTTTAGAAAAAATGGTCTCTCACAAAAAATTTCCCGAAAAATCAATAAGTAACGGATTTTCCAATAGCACATCCTTAAGATGAATTACGCCTTTACAGAAGTTGGCGCCAATTATGCTTAACCAATTATTGAATGGCGCGCCCGGATTCATTTGACTTTGTATTCGAGCTAGCTACTTCAAAAACCAACGACGTTGAGCAAAGTAGACTGTTTGCGTTTGTTGGCAATAAGAGATGATCGCACTTACTTATTAGCGATTACTGTGCGGCCGCTGGAGCCGCTTGCGAAGGTTAGGTGTTGACCGACCTAAGGAAATGACAAATGGCTGCACAAAACACAGTGAGCACTGATTTTATCTCTACAGGAATACCGGGACTCGATAACGTTCTGGGTGGTGGTTTGACGAAGGAACGACTGTACTTGCTTGAGGGTGACCCAGGGTCGGGTAAAACGACAATGGCACTGCAGTTTTTGATTGAAGGCGCACGACGCGGCGAGAAAGTGCTTTATATAACACTGGCTGAAAACAATATCGAATTGCGCGCAGTGGCCGATGCACATGGCTTTTCCATGGACGGGGTGACAGTGCATGAAGTTATTCCGGACGATGGCCTGCTCGATCCGGCGGAGCAGTACACCGCTCTTCATCCCTCTGAAGTGGAGCTGGGTGAAACGAATGACTTAATTCTGAACATGATCGAAAAGGTGTGCCCGACACGAGTGGTATTGGACTCCCTGTCAGAGCTACAGCTTTTATCGGGCAGTGCGCTGCGTTATCGCCGACATGTGCTTGGTCTGAAGCAGTATTTTGCGAAACGATCTTGTACCGCTTTGCTACTCGACGATAAGTCGTCAGCACGTAGGGATTTGCAAGTGCGCAGCATCGCACACGGTGTTATTTCGCTGCAGCATTCCGACTCCGATTATGGTGCCGAACGGCGCGTTGTGCGCGTATTGAAATATCGCGGAATTGCCTATCGCCGTGGGCCGCATGACTACAGCATTATCACTGGCGGAATAGTTGTATATCCGCGTGTTGTTGCCGCTGAATCACGCGAGGTGGCTTCGCGGAGCCAAGTTCAAAGTGGGCTTGGAGCATTGGATGCGTTGCTTGGAGGTGGGATCGAAGAAGGCTCAAGTACGCTTATTTCAGGGCCGCCGGGCACAGGTAAATCCAGCTTGGCATCGCAGTTTGTAAAATCGATCACGCAACGTGGCGGTAAAGCATCGATATTCCTGTTTGAAGAATCATTCAATACCCTGCTCAACCGCAGCAGAGGAATTGGTATGGATTTGCGAGAGCCGCTTGAGGCCGGATTGTTAACGGTGCACCAGATTGACCCTGCGGAAATGTCCCCCGGGGAGTTCACGCATGCGGTGTGTGGCGCAGCGGATCGGGGCGCAAAAGTCGTCGTAATTGATAGTTTGAATGGCTATCTGAATGCTATGCCGGATGCAAAATTTTTAACCACGCATTTGCATGAAGTGTTGACCTATTTGGGCCAGCGCGGCGTGGTAACTTTTTTGATCGGCGTACATCAAGGGATGGTAGGCACTATGACGACAGGAATCGATGTCAGTTATATGGCCGATAACGTTTTGATACTGCGGTATTTCGAAGCCCGCGGCTCGGTTAAAAAAGCGATATCAGTGTTCAAAAAACGGGGCAGTTCGCACGAAACTACGCTGCGGCAATTCAGTATTACCGCGCAGGGAATTCAAGTAGGTGCTGTACTGGATAATTTTCAGGGAATTCTGACTGGCGTACCCGCCGTGGTAGATCCTTCAAATAGTAATGATGCTACACGAGGATCATTCGCGTAATGCAAGTGGAATGCAGATGCCAGGATTGGTGAATCAATGACTGTTGAAAATCGTTTATTAATTTACACCCCTACCGGTAGGGATGGCCGGCTTATCTATGGTGTCCTTCAACAGGCAGACATTGATTGCTTTATCTGTGCGCGCGCCGAAAACGTACTCCATGAATTACATCGTGGGGCAGGTGCTTTGATGATCGCCGACGAGGCACTCACCCCCGAATTTTTAAAAGCGATTCGCATATTTCTTGACGGCCAAAAATCCTGGTCGGACTTCCCCTTTCTCGTTCTGCGCCAAACCGGAAGCGACACGCCGGAAATGCGTAAGCGCTATTTCATGTTGGGAAATATCACCCTGCTCGAACGGCCGGTAAGAAGCGTAACCCTAGTAAGTGCAGTGATGTCAGCACTGCGCGCGCGCAAGCGCCAATATGCCATGCGCGAAATTGATGACCGCAAGGATGAGTTCCTCGCCATGCTCGCGCACGAACTGCGCAACCCTTTAGCGCCAATTAGCGCCGCTTCTAACCTGTTGCGAATTCCAATGCTGGATCGGGAAAAAATCCGCAGCAACAGTGAGATCATCTCGCGCCAAGTACAACATATGTCGGGGCTGATTGATGATTTGCTGGATGTGTCCCGAGTGTCGCGAGGGTTGGTAACACTTGAAGCAGTAACGCAAGATGCACGACAAATCGTGGTCAGCGCGGTTGAACAGGTTCGGCCATTAATGGATTCGCGACGACATACACTGACAGTCCATAACTCACCCGAGCCTGCATCGGTTATCGGCGATCAAAAGAGACTGGTGCAAATCATCGCCAACGTATTGAACAACGCCGCGAAATACACGGTTGTCGATGGCCATATTGTGCTCACCGTCGGGGTAGACGATAACAACATCACCTTTACCGTGCAGGACGATGGAATTGGTATGGAAGCGGATGTTATTGAGCGCGTGTTCGATATGTTCGCCCAAGGAAAACGAAATTCTGATCGCTCCCAGGGAGGGTTGGGAATCGGCCTCGCGATTGTTAGAAGTCTGGTCAATCTTCACGGCGGCAGCGTGTCAGCAGATAGCCCAGGGCTTGGGAAGGGCAGCACCTTTATTGTGACTTTACCGCGCGCACGCGGTCTCGTCGCTCCAGCTCAAGCCCCCTACTCGGAAGTGAGCCCGGTTGCATCGCCTCACCAATTATTGATTGTCGATGACAATGTCGATGCGGCGGTTACCTTAGGTGCATTTCTGGAAATCGCTGGCTATACCGTGACCGTTGAACACAGCGCTGAAGCTGCGCTGGATCGAATAACCAAAGAAGCACCTATGGCCTGCCTACTCGATATTGGTTTACCCGATATGGACGGCAGCGAGCTTGCCCAACGACTGCGTAAATGCCCTGAGACTGAGACATCCCTTATGATCGCTATCACCGGCTACGGCCAAGATAGTGATAGACAAAAATCCCGCGATGCAGGCTTTGATCATCATTTGGTAAAGCCAGTGGATTTGCCCGAACTGCTTAAAATATTATCAACACTCTAACCCGCCAGTTGTGTATCGTTTGACTACTCCTCGGTCACCTTGTAAAACGCGCCATGTCCACCTACACCATCCTCGCCGCCCCCGTTGAATCCACCACCGAAGAAAAGAACAGTGATTTTTTAACCTTCCTTCACCCCGTTACTTCGCGTGAAGATGCCATTACGCATGTAGATCAATATCGAAAAAAATATCCCGACGCAAACCATGTGTGCTGGGCGTATGTCATTGGCAATACACGCCAGCCGCAAACGCAGGCATTCAGTGATGATGGCGAACCTTCCGGCACAGCAGGAAAACCCATGTTACATGTGTTGACTGAACGCGATGTAGGTAATTCACTGGCGGTAGTAGTGCGTTATTTCGGCGGAGTAAAATTAGGCGCAGGCGGATTAGTACGTGCATATTCGGGTGCGGTTTCCACAGCGGTGAATTGCGCGCAACTGTTACAGGTGACGCCGAGTATAAAAATTCAAGTCGCTGTAGATTTTGCGAAAGAAACAAAAATTCGCCACCTTGTGAATCAGTATGAAGGGCAGATTTTAAATGTGGCCTATGCGACGGAAGTTACCCTTGATATTAGCCTCGCCACCGCACAAGCAGAATTATTTGCGCAGCAGGTGATGAATGAGACGGCGGGTAGTGCCGGTGTGCGTTTTGAAAATTGAAAAAATAATTTCCCGCGGTCGATTTGCCCAAACCCCGTTCGACTACTAGGTAGCAAGTAACATAAATCGCCCTACCCTGAATTTTAAATAGGAGAAAATACAATGAAAGTTATGGTGATGGTAAAAGCATCGCCCGGCTCTGAAGCTGGGAAAATGCCAAGTGAAGCCTTGATGACAGCGATGATGAATTTTAATGCGGAGCTGATGAAGGCAGGCATTATTGAATCAGGTGACGGACTCAAGCCCAGCAGCGAGGGTGTGCGAGTTAGTTTCAATGGCAGCAAACGCGTGGTAACTACCGGGCCGTTTACCGAAACCAACGAATTGGTCGCGGGCTATTGGATTTGGAATGTGCAATCCATGGAGGAAGCCATTGAGTGGGTGAAGAAGTGCCCTAACCCGATGGAAGAGGAAGAATCGGATATAGAAATCCGCAGCTTTTATTCGATCGACGATTTTGCTGTTGCTGATCCTGATGGCAAATCACGCGAGAAAGAGGCAGTGTTGCGCCAAGCGTTGGAAATGAAAAAAGTTGAAGTGAATAACTATTTATTTTTCTCTGGGCGTTGCGATGAAGCCTTAGCGTTTTATCAACAACATTTAAGCGCCGAGACTAAATTCCTGATCCGCTTCAGTGAAAGCCCGGATGCTTTTCCCGAGGGAATACTGCAAGACGGCTTTGAAAATAAAGTGATGCACGCGGAATTTAGCTTGGGCAATGTGCGGGTGATGGCATCTGATGGCTGTAATGATGTTGAAAAATTCAGCGGCTTCCGCCTCGCGTTAAATGTGCCCAGCGAAGATGAAGCACATCGCATTTTTGACGCGCTCGCCAATAACGGTGGCAAAGTGGATATGCCGCTAACCAAAACATTTTGGTCACCACTCTATGGCCAAGTCACTGACCAGTTTGGTGTAGGTTGGATGGTGATGTTGCCGGGTGAAGAACCAGCATAACTATTGTCAAATACGCGATTAACACTCACTGGATTTATGCTTTGATATTGGCGAAAAAACTGTTGTCTTTTTTACACCAACTCAGACAACAGTTTTTTAACAATTTCAATGTCCATTGGTTTTGTCATATGGTGATCAAAACCGGCAACTTTTGATTCTTCCCGATCCAGAGTAGTTCCCCAACCGGTTAAGGCTACCAGCACTATGTGTGCTATATCCGCCTGATTTTTAACAGCCGATGCCACTTCATGGCCATTCATACCGGGCATACCAATATCGAGAAAGGCAACGTCGGGAACAAAATATTGTGCTGCTTGGTATGCTCCGATTCCATCATAAGCCACATGAGTTTGGTGGCCGAGCAATTGAAATAAATTCACTAGCGACTCTGCGGCATCAACGTTGTCGTCGGCAACTAAAATGCGCAGGCTTCTATTTTTTTGTTTGTTTGCGCCAGTGGTATTTAATTCCGAATTTGATTTTATATGTGGATGTGAAGCATCACGCTGAATAGACAACGGTAAACACACAACGAAGGTACTGCCTTTTCCTACGCCTTCGCTGTGTACTGAAATAGTTCCGCCATGCAATTCGACCAACCGGTGTACCAGCGACAGACCAATTCCCAAACCGCCCTGTGTATGATTATTTTTATTGTTTATCTGGGTGAACATATCAAAAATGCTCGCCAAGGCTTCCGCAGGAATACCAATACCGTTGTCCTTTATCGCAATTTGAAGATCGTCATTAACGATTTGAGTCGCGAGGGATATTTGCCCGCCGCTGGGCGTGTACTTAGCGGCGTTGGTAAGCAAATTACCCAACACCTGGGTTAAGCGTGTTGGGTCAACATCAAGCAGAATTGGAATTTCAGGCAGATCGATAGTCAATTGGTGTTTACTGGCACGCATGACGGGAGTAATGCTTTCAATTGCGGTAGCGACAATTTTACTCAAGGTAACGCGCTCTTTTTTCAATTCCATTTTGCCATTGCTGATGCGGGCAATATCAAGCAGATCATCAATCAGGTGCACCATTTGATCGACTTGGCGCTGCATCATATCGCGCAATTGGCCAAACGCGGCAGCATCGTCACCGGTCATCCGCATCACTTCCAACCCATTGCGAATAGGTGCTAAGGGATTGCGAAGTTCGTGTGCTAGCACCGCCAGAAACTCTGTTTTGTGGTGATTGGATTGCGCGAGTTCAGTCGCCAGTTTTCGCAGGCCATCTTCGGCGCGTTTACGTTCAGTAATATCAATACCGTGCACCAAAATCCCATACACTTTATCGTCGGCATTGCGCAGGGGTATATAAACAAAATCGAGAATTAGTTCTTCAAGCGGGCCGTCCGGTTGGCGCTGTAGTTCGATACGAAAATCTTTTCCAATAAACGATTTTCCCGTTCGATAAACTTCATCCAAAATTTGTACGTATCCCTGTCGGACGACTTCCGGAAGTGCTTCGCTTACCGACTTCCCGATTAAATCCCGCCCGCCGGTTACTAACAGATAATTTTCATTTACATTTTCATAAACGTGTTCAGGGCCATGTAACGTACACATAAAAGCAGGCGCCTTTTGGAATACTGCACTCATTTGCGCGTGCGCAACCTGCACCTGTTTAAGCAAACCTTCACGCTCAAACTCAGCAAGTTTTTGGGCACTAATATCTTTAAATAAAATGGCAACAACCGGGCTATCACTACCCCCCAAGCGAAATGCATAAACATCAAACCAACGCCCCATGCTCGGCGCCGCTTGCACAAAACGCAGTGGCTCACCAGTCAGGGCGATATTTCCATAATTCTCATACCAGTGCGGTTCAAGATTAGGCACCAACTCACCGGCAGTTTTACCTATGGGGTCACGCAAGCCCGTTTGTTCTTCGAATACCGCATTCGTTTGCAGAAATCGATAATCAATTGGGCGGCGCGACTCGTCAAACAGCATTTCAATTGTGCAAAAACCTTCGTCAATAGAATTGAACAAGGTGCGGTAACGCTCTTCACTGACACGGATTTTTTCTTCAACCTCTGCGGCATTGCGATAGAGGTCAATAAAAACATTAATCTTGGCGCGCAATACAATCGGTGAAACCGGCATGGGCAAATAATCGATAGCACCCAGCGCATAGGCGTCATCAAGCGGGAACGCCGAATTTTTTGCGTAATCGAGAAAGATTACCGGTGTAGTTGGCGAAGGCGTCCTGGTGCGAACAATTTGCGTAAACTCAAGAGGATCACCGGTAGCGGCTGCTAGATTGAAAAGAATTAGTGCAAATTCAGTAGTCCTACTATTGTGTAGTGCCGCTTCAGATGAAGACACCTGCACCAGATTTACACTGAGAGGCGATAAAATTGTTTGAAAGTAGGACACGTCTGTCGATTCAGCACTAATCAACAGGATAGTAACGGGTACGGGCGCGCTCATTCCGCAGGCTCCTCAATGCATATTGGATGTAGATTACCTCATCACGTTTACTAAAAAAATAAGCACTGCAAGTCAACCTTGTAGCCACTCGCTCATTTGCGCAGAGCAGCGCTCTGCGTCTAAGATGCAAACTCAATTCATCGCCACAGTACAGCTGCTAATGCTAAAGCTTCAAATCACTTCTACGTTTGTATTTTGCCTGACCTTGGCACTAATAATGCTCTGCCTCACTGCATTTGAAAAACCGCTATTTGCACTACTGAGCCTCGATGCGGCCAAGATAGCGAATGGAGAATATTGGCGTTTACTGACCGCCAATATCGTTCATTTTGGCTGGGTGCATACGCTGATGAATGTAGCGGCGTTATTGTTATGTGCATTGGCTTTTTTCACTGAATATTCGCTTAAAAAATTCTCACTCTTATTGCTGTGGTGTTGCATGGCAGTCGGAATTGGAATTTATACATTCAATCCTGAGTATTCGCCCTACGCTGGTTTATCCGGTGCGCTGCATGGGTTAATTGTTGCGGGGGTATTACAGACCCGTGCATATCCTTTATGGATTCGTGTCATTGCCTTGGGGCTAGTCGTCGCAAAATTAATCCAGGAAAATTCTGCCGGTTACACAGCAACCGATTTACAGGAGTTAATACCCGTAGCAGTTGCCATTGAATCGCACGCCTATGGCGCAATTGCCGGGCTGATATTTGTAGGTATCGACTGGTTGTTACCAAGACTCAAAAGGAAACAGTAGATGCAAGGTTCTCCTACTATCGCTATTGATTATTTTTTTGCAGGTGCACGCCTGATCGTAAAGCCGGGTTTTCGCCGTTTTATTTTGATTCCGCTACTTATCAATGTAGTCATTTTCATTGGAGTCACCATCGCGCTCTTTCATGCCTTTGGCGATTTTTTCGCATGGGTTTTGGAATGGTCACCAAATTGGCTGGATTGGTTTGCATGGTTGCTCTGGCCAATTATTTCGTTTGTATTTTTAGTGGTGTATGGCTACAGCTTTAACATTATTACCAACTTCCTCGCAGCGCCTTTTTTTGGTTTATTGGCTGAAAAAATAGAAACCCATTTAACCGGTGTTACGCCACCTGATGAGCCTTGGGCGCAATTAATTCCTCGCACCTTGCAGCGCGAACTGGTGAAGCTTTGGTATTTCGTAAGCCGTGGTGCACTGATACTCCTTATTTTCGTGGTGTTATTTTTTATCCCCGGTGCAAATTTGTTAGGCGTTGTGATTGGTACGCTCTGGAGTTGTTGGTGTATGGCGGTGCAATATTCCGATTACCCCGCCGACAACCACCAATTGAGTTTCCGCGAGCTGCGCCGCCGCTTGAATAAAAAGCAGTTAACCAGTTATTCCTACGGCGGCATTATTTTATTGGGCAGTATGGTGCCAGTATTGAATATTTTTGTTACACCAATTGCGGTAGCGGGTGCAACGCTTTATTGGGTGAAAGAGGTAAAACAGATCGAGTCCAATAATTAGCTGCACTATTAATCAGTTATTCAGCATATCAAAACACCAAGGGCGCCAATGGGCGCCCTTGTTCATATTAGCCAAGCAACGTTATCTACTCTTCAGCGTCACCATCATCAACGATCATATTGCCACCCGCTTCTTTAGCGTGGCGTAGATAAATTGTGGCTTTTGCGATTTGCTGATCGAGGCTCTGGCACATTTGGCTGGTGATGCCCGCACTAAAATAAAAGTGCACAGTTTCGCCGTTAATCACACAACTTTCAGCTGCCAGTAATTGTTTTACTTTACTGAGCAGTGCAGCGGCTTTTTCGTGATCCAAGCCCGGCATAAGCACATAAAAATCATCGCTGTCCGCACGCGCCAACAAAAATCGACCCAACATGTTATATAAACTGGTAGCGATATGTTTGAGCGCAACATCGCCCCACGCGTTGCCGTGTTTTTCGTTAATATCATTGAAGTGATCAATATTAATAATCGCCATTGAAAGTGGTGCCGCTTTTTCTTCAGCACTTTTATAGAGTTCACGCGCGGCATTAAAAAAATGGGAACGATGAAATAAACCGGTGAGGTGATCGCGCTGGGCGTTGTAGGTGATTTGCTCAACCAGTTCGAGTGATTCGATATTGTGGATGATGCGACAGTAAAATTCTTCCGGATGAAAGGGTTTGCGCAGAAAATCATTGGCACCGTGCTTGATAAATTTGGCGGAAAGCGCCTCGCTGCTTTCACCCGATACACCAATCATAATCAGATCAGTTTTGTCGTATTTGTAGCGCAGGTTGCGCACCAATTCAAAGCCATCCATTTTAGGCATATTGTAATCGGTGATTAATAATTTAGTGTCCGGATTTTCCAGCAGCACTTTAATCGCATCCACACCATCCACTGCTTCAACTACCTGAAACAAATGGCGACGAAATAAATTCGCCATATGCTTGCGCGACATATCCGAATCATCCACCACCAACACTTTTATGCGCTGGTTTTTTTCCAGCCGATTAATCATGCCGATGGCTTTGCTGTAGGCGTAGCGACCTTCTTTGGTCACGTAATCGACTATGCCTTTATTGAATAATTGCTCACGCCGCTTTTCGTCGTAACTGCCGGTAAGCACAATAGTGGGAATTTTTTTGCTGAGAATAAAATCCACGACTTCGCCATTGGGAGCATCGGGCAAATTCAAATCCACTAGCGCGGCAAAAAAATCATTGGGATATTGTTCGTAGAGCGCCGTCGCCTGCGCCATAGTCGTCGCGTAAACAGCGTCATACGCCAGCGATGAACCTTGCACCAAGTGGCGCATGATTTTCATCACCATCTCGCTATCTTCGACTACAAGGATTTTTTTCATGGGTTGCACTCAACAGTTTTCAAACGTTTATTGAGTGTAGTCAAACTTTAGAAAAGCGCGCCAAGCCTATGATGGGTTTAGGTTTAACGCCAGAGATAACCCGAAATAACCGTTTTTAATAATAGCCCATTAAAGTTTTGCTCTGCGGTGACTGAACCCTGGCTAGCGGCGCCCCAACAGACATGCAGTGGCAATAGATGCTCTTCACGCGGATGACAAAATCGCGCTTGGGGAGCTGAGCTCCAATCGCGCAAGCGCTGTTCGCGCACAGGATTGGTCAGGTCTGTTGCAGTAAGTGTTTCGGTCAGCCAGTTATCAAAGGTTTCGCTTTTACCTTTGGTCGCCGGATCGCCTGAAAAAAACGCACGCATATTATGGAAAGACATTCCCGAACCGACAATCAATACACCCTGCTCACGCAATGGTGCGAGCGCTTTACCAATGGCGATATGCGCAGCGGGATCAAGCGAGGCGAGTAGCGATAACTGCACGACAGGAATATCGGCAGCGGGGAACATCAACATCAGCGGCACAAAAGTACCGTGATCATAGGCGCGCTGGTTATCCAAACGCGCTTCGATATTTTTATCCTGCAGTAACTGCTGGATGTGTTTGGCGAGGCTTCGATTGCCCGGTGCGGGATATCTGAATTCATAACTCTCGGGCGGAAAACCGTAGTAGTCATACAGCATGCCCGGCGCGGCCGAATGCGTGATGCTCACTACCTCCTCTTCCCAATGCGCGGTGACCAACACAATCGCTTTTGGCCGAGGCAAATCGGCGGCGAGGGATTGCATAAACTGCGTGAGCTCACGGTGACCGGGATCTCCTAATAATGGCATGGGTCCGCCGCCGTGAGGAACAAACACAACTGGCATTAATGATGGAGTCATAGATCCCCCGAAAGATTACCCGCTCAACTTACAACAAGGCATTGGCTTTATTGTGCTCGCGCACCGATTCATAAATCGCCGCCGCCATAATGATGCTACCGCCGATGATTGTGCTCCAATCGGGATAGGTATGCAGCACAGCAATTTCATAAATCACTGCATATACCGGCTGTAAACACGCAACCAAACCAACGGTTTTCGCTTTTAAGTAGCGTAAAGCGTAGCCCAGCAACGTATGGGTAAAGGCGGTAAATACGATACCGAGGCAGAGTAGCAACCACCAGTCATGAGTACTGGGCTGGTGCGATGAGAGGAACAAAATCGGGGTCATCAAGAGGGCGACTATCAATACTTGATAGGTCATCGAGCGTGCGGCGGTTTGGTCGCTAAACCAATGGCTCAACAATAAATTGCGCACCGCAAACGTGAGTGCAGAGATAACTCCCCAAATCACACCCTGGGTCATATTGTTGTCGATATCAAATTCAGGCACGAGACAATAAATCCCTATCAGCACCAGGAAACCGCTGACCACATCGCGCCAATCAAGTTTCGTACGTTTGATCCATGGCTCAAGAAATACAGTGACGACCGGATAGGCGTAAAGCGAGATCATGCCCACCGCAATATTCGCAACTTGCATGGAATAGAAGAAGGTCACCCAATGCATCGCCAGCAAAATGCCAAGTACCAGCATGCGGCCGTAATCGCGCGGCGCTTTAAGCCCGATACTGCGTTCACGCCAATAAACCCATGCGAAAAGCACCACTGCCGCAATCCAGGTGCGATAGCCGGTGATGTCCCACGCGGGCAATTCGATAATTTTGGAGAAGAGCCCTGTCGCGCCCATCAGGAACGCGCCCAAATGCAGGGTTAACAAGGCCGATTTAGCAGAGGACATAACCATTCCAAGGAAGGGAGCGCCCAGCAAATGCCGGGCGGAATCAATCAGTGGTTATTACTTACAGAAAGAGATTAGTTGCGCGGTCTACGGCTGCGGTTGCCGCCGGGGCGATTACCAACAGAGCGATTACTAAAACGCTCATTGGTGCGCGCACGCGGTGGCGCTGGCGGGCTATCCGGCGGAGTCAGCAACAGGTATTCAGGTGGCTGCTCACATTTAATCGGCTTGCCCAACAACTTCGCGATGGGCTCCAACAGCAAGGCATCATCTTCGCAGGCAAAACTGATTGAGGTACCATTTTTGCCAGCGCGACCGGTACGGCCAATGCGATGCACATAATCTTCCGGCTCTTCCGGTAGGGTGAAGTTCACTACGTGGCTGATGCCACTGATGTGAATCCCGCGTCCTGCAACATCGGTCGCTACCAACACTTTGATCTCGCCCGATTTGAACGCATCCAAGGTCGAAACGCGCTTGTTCTGTGCAATCTCACCAGAGAGCAGACCGGCTTTGATGCCATGGCGTACCAGCTTTTCTTGCAGATCGCGGCACTCATCGCGGCGATTGGCAAACACGATCATGCTCTCGGCATGTTCCTGTTGGATGAGGTTGTACAGCAGCGTGTATTTCTCTTCCGTCGAAACCAGATATACATGCTGGTCAACACGCTCATTGGCAACCGACTCTGGCTCGATATCAATGGTGACGGGTTTGTAAGTCCACTGCTCTACCAAGGTACGCACTTCATCGGTAAAGGTGGCGGAGAAAAACAGCGTCTGGCGATCTTCGCGCTTAGGCGTCTGGCGCACAATCTGGCGTACTTGCGGGATAAAACCCATATCGAGCATGCGGTCCGCTTCGTCGATTACGAGGATTTCTAACTGGTCGAGATACACATCTTTGTTGCCGCAAAAATCGAGCAAGCGTCCGGGTGTCGCCACCAGGATATCGACCAAATCGTCATGCAGATGACGCTGTTGTTTGACGTAATCCATGCCGCCGACGAGCGTGTGAATCTTCAAGTCTGTGTATTTGCACAGGCCTTTGGCATCTTCCGCAATCTGGATAACCAGCTCGCGCGTCGGGGCGATAATGAGCGCGCGCGCTTCACCGGCATAGCGTTTTTCCGGGATAGGATTCTTGAGTAGGTCATCAATAATCGCGGTTAAAAACGCGGCGGTTTTTCCAGTACCGGTCTGAGCTTTACCGACCACATCTTTGCCTTGTAAGGCATAAGGCAGCGATTGCGCTTGAATGGGCGAGCAGTATTTAAAGCCGAGATCTGATATAGCACGCATGATGGGCGGCTCAAAATCAAAATCATGGAAGCGGGTTTTACCTTCGATTTCCTCGACTTCAAACTGCGCAATATCCCAAGGACCATGATCTACCTTGACTGATTTTTTCGGGCGCGGCGCTGCTGAATGGCGGGCAGGTTTGGCAGAATCGTCACGCTCAACGGCAGGCGTTTGTTGCTCAGCTTTTTGGCCGGGGCGCTGCTCGCGGGAGGTGCGGTTGCCGCGGGTATTTTGGCCACTACGCTGTTCGCGAGGGTGTTTTTTTGCGGCTGGTTTATCGCTGGCAGGCTTGGCTGGCGCCTCACTTTTTTCAGGTTTTTCCGCACCTGAACCTATTAATTTTTTAAAGAAATTCCCGATCAATCTATTCACCAAAAGTTATTGCAGCCAGAGGCTTGGGGGAGGAAGTCACGCAGACTTACCTGCTATAAATGCTGCTTCGCCAAGGGGCAATGCAACGGAAAGAGTGCGCAAAAAGTAGGGAAAGTGCACGCACAAACTGTGGCCGAGTATACACCAATCGCCAGACAGACAGCGGCTTTGACGCCAGTTGTACGGAATTAATACACCCCAATTGGCGAGATTTCTGCATAATTCACACCACTTACACCCTGCCCCATACGCCAGCCCCATAACCACCGAAGGAGCCACCGATGAGAATTCACAGCCTGCAACATGTGCCCTTTGAGGATATCGGCAGTATGGCCAACGATTTTTGCGCGCGCGGTTATTCACTTGCAACGACGCATTGGTATCGGGGCGATGCAGCGCCCGAAGTGAGCAGTTTTGATGCGCTAATCGTCATGGGCGGCCCCATGGGTATTTACGATGAAGCGATCCACCCTTGGCTGGCGGATGAAAAAATCCTGATTAAAGAAGCGATAGCCGCCGGTAAAATCGTGCTGGGAATTTGTTTGGGTGCACAGTTGATTGCCGATGTATTAGGCGGCAAAGTCACGCGCAATCCACACAAAGAAATAGGGTGGTGGCCAATTGCGATTAATCCTGCCGCCGCAACTCATCCCATCGCACAAGTATTTGCGCGTTACCCGGAAGTGTTTCATTGGCATGGCGATACTTTTGCGTTACCGCCCGGTGCGGTGTATCTCGCCAGTAGCGAAGGCTGTACGAATCAGGCTTATGTTTTTCAGGATCAGGTCTACGGTTTCCAATTTCATTTGGAAACCACACCCGCCTCGGCCCGAGCATTAATCGACCATTGCACGGAGGATATCGATGGTTCGCGCTATACCCAGTCAGCACAGGCGATTCTGGCAAGCGACGAGAAGTTTGCACTTATTAATCGCGCTATGAGTGAAGTGATTGCGATTGTCTTTGGATCAGAGCACAACGCCAAATAAATGCCCCGCCGCTGCGGTTAAACCCATAGCCGCAGCACCCCAAAACCCCACGCGCGCAGCGCCGATAAACATATTTGCCCCGCCCACTTTTGCTGCAAGCCCACCCAATAACACCAGCGCTATGAGCGAAAAAGAAACAATTCCAAACGAAACATATTCAGCAGGATGAAACACCACCACCACTAGCGGAATCAGCGCCCCTGCAGCAAACGTAGCGGCAGAGGTGAGCGCCGCTTGCAATGGGCGCGCGCTAAACATATCGGTAATACCCAACTCATCGCGCGCATGGGCGCCGAGTGCATCGTGCTCCATCAATTGCTTTGCTACTTCGCGCGCGAGTGGGCGCTCTAATCCGCGCGCGACATAAATCTCTTCCAGCTCGCGATGTTCGCCTGCCACATCAATTTCCAGCTCACGGGTTTCACGCGCAAGATCAGCCGCTTCGGTATCCGCCTGCGAGCGCACCGACACATATTCTCCCGCCGCCATACTCATCGCACCCGCCACCAAACCCGCTACACCGGCCAATAAAATTGCAGCAGAATCCGCCTGTGCCGCAGCAATCCCCATCATCAAACTGGCAGTAGAAATGATCCCGTCATTTGCGCCCAGCACTGCTGCACGCAACCAACCGGAATGATGTAAACGGTGACCTTCGCGATGACGCATACAATGTAAGACTCGTTATTGATTAATTAAAAGCCGCAGCATACCCCACAGTGTTTCCTAAAAGTTCAATTGACAGACCAAATGGTCTGTTATTTAATGCCAACCGACCAAATGGTCGGTTGCTGAACTACCCTATTTTCATTAACAGGTGATTACAACTGCAGCCCCCTATAAATAATGGAGAAAAAGGAACTTCACACCCGATATGGCAACAGCGGCTGACTTCAGCGTGAATTCAGTTTGTGGACGCCACTCTAGCGTTGTGCAGCAGGCTAACCTGCCGCCCCAAGAATCAAAAAGAGTGCTCAAGGAGCTAACCGTTAATGAAAAACCTATTTAAGAATTCTCTCGCGCAGATGCCGTTATTACACAACTCGCAATCTGACCAACTGCGCTCGCCCTATCATCGCACTGATTTTCAGCCCTTTTCGCTGGAACTGATGAGCTATACCCATCAGATAAGAGTTGTCGCAGCCGTATTTTTTATTGTCGGCCTGCTCGCAATTAGCACCACCTTGAGCTTTGAGGCTTGGCTACTCAACCCACAAGTAACTGCCGAAAACTCGCTGCTGGAATTAATTCAGGGTGGATTTTTAGTGCTAACCGCACTCGTACAAGGCGCGCGAGCGTTTAGTACGCACAGTGCAGGTTTAAAGCGCGATATTCGCCTTGGTCTGGCACTGTTTGCTTTCGCACTTTTTCTGCGCGAAGTCGATATTGATAAATTGGGCAGCAGAGAAACCTGGGGTCTAATCGAAACCACTTTGCGCGCATTTGCCGTTTTGATGATTCTCGGCTTTGCATTACATATGTCGCGCCGGATCAAATTGGTCACACGTAATATCGGCAAAATCCTGTTATCACCCACGGTATTACTGAGCATGTTAGCCTGCGTGTTCTATGCGGGCGGTTTGCCGTTTGACCGGGAACTAGTGAACATAGATAAGAGTCTATCAAAGTGGTTTGAAGAAACTCTTGAGCTGAATGCCTGCTTATTACTTTTATGCGCAAGCTGGGCTGGGAATATCAAAACCGAAGTTGTAAAAATTCAAGCGCCGTCGTTTTAACGGCGCTGTCGTTTTTACCAACATTTTCACTTTGAAGAAAATTTAACTGGGATGTCATACAGATAGATAACAATAAAATCATCACATACCCAAGAGTAAACTATGGTGACTGAACGCAACGCTGAACAAACGCGCACCCGCATTCTTGAGGCGGCGCGCGAAGAAATTTTCCAAAATGGATACCAGGGGATGCGGATTGACGCCATCCTGCAAAAAACCAAGTTGGCCAAAGGTGCTTTGTACCATTACTTCCCCAATAAATTAGCTTTGGGCTATGCGGTGGTAGATGAAGTATTAGGCGGGCATTTTCAAACGGTATGGAAAGATTTTTTCCAGCAACATAAAAATCCTCTGACTACGCTACAACACATGTTTGTCTACAAAGCTGAATCTTTTCAAAACGCCGCGTGTTTTAACGGTTGCCCCCTGAACAATTTGAATCAGGAGATGGCCGCTATCGATGCCGGTTTTCACCAGCGCCTGGAAAAGGTATTTGAGAATGCACACATGACCATTGTGCATGCACTTGAACAAGGCCAAATCGATGGGTTGGTCAGGAAAGATATTGATCCGGTAAAAATCTCAATGTTTGTGTTCAGCAGCTACCAAGGCATTATGGGCGCGGCGAAATGTATGCAAGCCCCAGAATTGTTGAGCGATTTATTTGGCACGCTGAATGATTATATTGATACCTTGCGCGCGCCGGTAAAAACGCATTAGTGATTCTATAATCGATCCGCAATAAAAAAGGGCTTCACTCGAAGCCCTTTTTTATTGCGGTGAAAACGCCATTAGTGGCTAATCATCCAAGGCCGCATGGATGGAAACATTTTATTACCGCCCGCGGTATACATTAAATTCGATTTGCGGATCGGTTTATCGCCACAGCAGCCCTTACCATGTTTGTGTTCACGGCGCGCTTGCTGTTCAGCGCGATAATCCGGCGTAGAAAATACCGGCGCATTCATCGCCGTTTCATTGCGTGTATGCGCAGCGCGGTTTTCTTTTTTCATATCCAAAAATTCTGGCGCGACCATAATGACCCGAGCACTTAATTTTGTGCAGGTTGGACATGCTGCTGGCTTGCTCGAATCATCCATTGAAGCCAATTCGTAAAACAGACCGTGATCTGCGCATTTGTAGTCGTAAACGGGCATAAGTATCATCCTATCAAAACAAAGAAATTAGCAGAATCTACGAGGTCGGATTCCGGCATTTGCTCGGGGACCGTGTGCAGCATGGATGCTGCACCCGAGCCTACATGGATGTATTCACGGCGAGTCCCCGAGTGAATGACGGAGTCCGACCCAGCTGAAAATCTGTAGCCGCTACTTATCTTTCGACAAAGGCACATCCATTCCCGGCGATACTTTTTTGGTTGGCCCTTCTGCTGATGGGTTTACATCAAAGTCAAAAATATCGGTCGGTAGCCACAGCGTCGCACAGGCGTTTGGAATATCCACCACACCCGAGATATGCCCTTGTACCGGCGCACAACCAAGAATCGAATAAGCCTGCGCTTTTGAGTAACCAAACTTGGTCAAATAATTAATCGCATTCAAACAAGCCTGACGATAGGCGACATGCACATCGAGATAATGTTGCTCGCCGTATTCATCGACGGAAATACCTTCAAAGATTAAATAGTCATCATATTTTGGTGCAATTGGGCTTGGTTTGAAAATCGGATTTTTAATCGCGTATTTCGCCATTCCGTCTTTGATTAAACTCACGCGCAAATGAATCCAACCGGCCATTTCAATCGCACCACAGAAAGTAATTTCGCCATCGCCTTGGCTAAAGTGCAAATCGCCAACCGATAGGCCACCGCCTTTCACGTAGACAGGGAAATAAATCTTGGAGCCGCGTGATAAATCTTTAATGTCGCAGTTACCACCGTGCTCACGCGGTGGTACGGTGCGCGCACCTTCGGCAGCGGCAATTTTTGCAGCGTCGGGAGCCATCTTGCCCATATGTGCAGTATCAGCGTAGGGAAGCGTTGCGAGCGCAGGAACGCGATCGGGCTCGGTGTCGTAAAGTTCTTTTTCGCGTTTGTTCCACTCCAGCAACATTTCTTTTGATGGTAAGCAACCAATCAAACCAGGGTGAACCAAACCGGCAAATTCCACGTTGGGTACATGGCGGGATTTGGTAAACATGCCGTTGATATCCCAAATCGATTTTTGCGCCTCAGGAAAATGTTCTGTTAAAAATCCGCCACCATTTTGTTTGGAGAAAAAGCCATTGAAGCCCCACAAACTTTCTTGAAAGGCGCCAATGTCGAGAATATCCACTACCAATAAATCACCGGGCTCTGCACCCTCTACGCCAACGGGGCCAGAGAGAAAATGCACCTGCGACAAATCAACATCGCGCACGTCGTCTGCGTTATCGTTATTCGCAATCTGGCCACCAGTCCAGTCGTAACATTCAATAATAAAATCTTCACCAGGCTTCACGGTTTTTACCATGGGGATATCCGGATGCCAGCGGTTGTGGATCATTTCATTTTCGTAGGGCGATTTATTTAAATCTATTTTGATAATCGTTTCAGCCATGGTACTGACTCCTGGTGAGTGTTGGACAAATGGTAGTCACTTGACCGATTCAGTATCCCGCTCACTCCCTTCTGCAACAATACGACAAATGGCCAGCGCACCTACGCCATTTAACGTATAGACACTGTGATTGTGCAAAAACTATGACACCGATAAAACACGACGAACTTGCGTTGGAGACATGCGTCATATGGATAACTGAATTAATCCATAGATCATGAGGTAACGAATGAAAGCACTGTTAAAAACAGCACAATGTGTAGGAATCCTGGGAGTTTTATTACACTCATTTACCATGCCGGTTTACGCCGCTGAGCAACAGCGTCCACCGCGTGATGAACATCATTCCGGCCCGCCACAAGAAGCGTTGCTCGCATGTAAAGGTTTAACGTTAAATGATGTATGTTCGTTTGCAGGGCGCAATGATGAATTGATCAACGGCGTATGCAGCACAGCGCCACATCAAAATGAGGAGACAAATCTCGCGTGCAAACCGGACAATATGCCCGAGCCACGCAACATGGAACCGCCTGAAGACCGGGAGGATTAACTTATAATGAAAAGAGCCAGCAATCGCCCGAGACATAACGAAAGCTGGCTGAAGACTGTATCAAACTATAGTTGACCGCTAGACCGACAAATAAGAAGCGACCTTGGCTTCATTAATTGTCTCACGCAATTCTTCATGCACAATCTCACCTTTTTCAATCACCAGAATTCGGTCGGCAATATCCAAAGCAAAACTCAATACTTGTTCCGATACGACAATCGATAAACCGCGTTGATCGCGAATCATTTTTAAGGTGCGGCCTATTTCACGAATAATCGATGGCTGAATACCTTCGGTGGGTTCATCGAGAAATAACATTTTAGGGTCGCTCGCCAAGGCGCGGGCAATTGCCAATTGTTGCTGCTGGCCGCCCGATAAATTACCACCGCGTCGATTACGCATTTCCAACAATACAGGAAACATGTCGTAGAGTTCTGTAGGAACAGAACGCTTTTTGGTAGTGGTTAAACCGGTTTCGATATTTTCTTTTACCGTCATGCTGGAAAAGATCATTCGTCCTTGCGGCACAAAACCAAAGCCACCAGCAACACGTTGATAACTTTTCATATGGCTAACTTCTTTGCCATCCAATTTCACGCTGCCGCCAGAGCTGGGAATAACACCCATTAAGGATTTCATCAGCGTGGTTTTACCCATGCCGTTGCGCCCCATCACCGCAACGATTTCGCGCGGTTTTATTTCAAAATTTAATCCGTGCAATACTTCGCTTTGGCCGTAACTGACACGATAATCACTAACAGATAACATAATAAATTCCCCGTGCTGAGTAGGTAATGGCCTGCGCTTTAACTAATGACCTAAATACACTTCGATCACTTTGGGATCACTTTTTACTTTGTCGATTGAGCCTTCGGCGAGAATTTTTCCCTGATGCAGCACCGTAACTTTATCGGCGATTTGCGCCACAAATTGCATATCGTGTTCAATCACAATCACTGAACGATCTTTAATAATGCTGCGCAGCAACTCTGCTGTTTGCTGCCGCTCTCCCACCGACATACCGGCAACAGGTTCATCCAACATTAACAAGTCCGGGTCTTGCATTAGCAACATACCAATTTCCAGCCATTGCTTTTGACCGTGACTGAGCAGCTCCGCTTGTCGATCCAATTGATCACCGAGAAAAATCATATTGGCGACTTCATGCACTTTATTGACAACTTCTTCGTCACGCTTAAACACCAGCGCACCGAATACGGAACGGCCGCGAGGAAAAGAAATTTCCAAATTTTCAAACACACTCAAGTCACCATAAATCGAGGGCGTTTGAAACTTGCGCCCGACACCGGCTTTAACGATGTCGTGCTCTTTCATTTTGGTGAGTTCTTTATTGCGAAATTTAATTGACCCTTCAGTTGCTTTGGTGCGACCGCAGATTAAATCCAGCACCGTAGTTTTACCGGCACCGTTAGGGCCGATAATCACACGGATCTCATTTTCATCCACATAAAAACTCAAATCATTAACCGCTTTAAAGCCATCGAAAGACACAGTGAGGCCTTCAACTGCTAATACAAAGTCAGTATTACTACTCATGGAGCGCTCCTTGTGGCAAAGAGACTGATTCAGTTTTGCTGTCTATGGGTTTTGTCGGTGTTGCAGGCGGTGCTGCGTTATTAGCGGATTTCTTGCTAAACAGCTTGGCAAAGAAAGCATCAACTTTTGGCGCAGCGTAAGTGTTGTACAAACCCGCCAAGCCATTAGGGAATGCCATTACCACCGCGATAAACAAACCGCCCATCGCAAATAACCAAAGTTCAGGAAAACTTTCCGAAAAAGAGGTTTTGGCAAAGTTCACCACCAAGGCACCGTAAACTGCACCAATGATAGATAAGCGCCCACCTACCGCACAGAAAATTACCATCTCAATCGAGGGGACAATACCGACTAGCGTGGGCGACATAAAACCCACTTGCAGAGTAAACATTGCACCACCAATCGCCGCGAATATGGCGCCGATGCAGAACACAAAGATTTTGAAGTTGGATACGTCATAGCCAGAGAAACGCACACGGTCTTCTTTATCGCGCATTGCCACCAGCAAGCGACCCAATTTACTTTTGCGAATAAACTGCGCGATAAGCAAACACACAAACAACATAAATACGCAGACAAAATAAAATACATATTTGGCATTGTCGGTGCGGATATCCCAACCGTGCAGCGTGCGCAAATCGGTCATCCCATTTACGCCGCCGGTGTAGCCTTGCTGGCCGATAATTAAAATTGTCAGGATGGCGGCAATTGCCTGAGTGATAATCGCAAAATAAACACCACCGACGCGCCGCTTAAACATGGCCACACCAACGATGTAGGCAATGATCGTAGGAACGATAATTAATGCAATTAAGGTGAAGGTAAAGCTGTAGAAAGGCTGCCAAAAAAAAGGCAATTCGGTAATTTGGTTCCAATCCATAAAATCCGGAATCCCCGGTGTGGATTGAATTTTAGTGCTCTCAGGATCGGATGCTTCCAACTTCAGAAACATCGCCATGATGTAACCACCCAAACCAAAAAATACGCCCTGCCCCAAACTTAAAATGCCGCCGTAACCCCAACACAACACCAAACCCACCGCGACAAAGGCGTAGGTTAAGTATTTACCCACCAGATTGAGGCGAAAAATATCCAGCGAAAGGGGTAATACCACCAGCAAAATTAATGCGAGCACCAAAAATCCGTACAAGTCTTTTTTGGGTAAGAGCGATGCCATGCCTGTTCTTGATAACGATAAAGACATAATTAGCTACTCCTCTTAACGGCGCACTTTCAGGGTGAACAAACCTTGCGGACGCACCATCAGAATTAACACGACAAATAGCAGTGTTAATACTTTGGACATGGAACCACTCATAAAGAATTCCATCGTCGATTGTGCTTGCGAAATACTAAAGGCCGATGCGATGGTGCCGAGCAAACTCGATGCGCCACCAAATACAACCACAAGAAACGTATCCACAATATAAAGTTGGCCAGAGGTCGGGCCGGTAGAACCAATCATGGTAAATGCGCTGCCTGCAACACCCGCGATGCCGCAACCCAAGGCAAAGGTAATACGATCCACTTTGGCAGTATTAATTCCTACAGCACCGGCCATAGGGCGATTTTGTACTACGGCGCGCACTTGTGTGCCCCAGCGTGAGCGATACATCAAGAGTGCAACGGCGAGTGAAATACCGAGCGCAAGGCACATTACAAATAAACCGTTAATCGGTAATTCAATCGTTTCGGTGAGTTGATATGAACCCATCAGCCAGTCCGGCAAGGTAACGCCAACTTCGCGCGGGCCAAACACGGTGCGATAAGTTTGTTGCAGAATTAAACTCAAGCCCCAGGTTGCTAATAATGTATCCAAAGGCCGGTGATAAAGATGTCGGATCATCGCCCATTCGACAAATGCGCCCAATGCGCCTGCGACAATAAAGGCGAGAATCATCGCGAGAATAAAATAGATGCTGAAAAAATCAGGGAGGTAAGTGGAAAACAAATTCGATGTTAAATAAGTAACGTAAGCACCGAGAATCATAAATTCGCCGTGCGCCATATTAATAACGCCCATCTGGCCAAAAATAATCGCCAGCCCCAAGGCCATTAGCACAAACACCGAAAACAAAATCAATCCTGCTACGCCTTGCATCGCAAAGATGGATAATAATTCTGAGCTACTGTATTCAGCGAACATAGCCGCACCTCATCTCGATTTCAAATTGGCCATACAAACGCTACCAGCCGAAAGGCTGGTAGCTTTTTTAAACTTATTGATAACCTTTAGGGAATGGATCCGGCTCGATCAACTCTTTAGTTTCAAATACCACATCATATTGACCATCAGGACGTGCATGACCAACGCGGGTTTTTGACCAGAGGTGATGGTTGGGGTGAACTTTTACATAACCTTCAGGTGCAGTTGTTAACTCAAGTCCAGGCGATGCAGCACGCACTTTATCGATATCGAATGAACCGGCTTTTTCTACTGCCGCTTTCCACAACCATGGGCCAAGGTAAGCCGCTTGGGTTACGTCGCCGATCACGATATCTTTACCGTACATTGCTTTAAAATCAGCTACGAATTTTTTGTTGTTTTCGTTAGGCAGGCTTTGGAAATATTTCATCGCCGCATAAGCACCCTGCATATTTTCACCGCCGATACCGAGAATTTCGTCTTCAGTTACCGAAATGGTTAATACCAGTGGTTTCTCTTTGGTCATATCAATACCGGCCGCTTTTAATTGCTTGTAGAAGGCAACGTTAGAACCACCCACCACAATCGCATAAATCACGTCAGGCTTTTTGAGTTTGATTTTGTTAATCACCGAGTTAAATTGCGTGTGACCGAGTGGATAATATTCTTCACCCACTACGCTCAAACCCAACTTCTCAATGTGCTTACGCGCAATTTTGTTTGAGGTGCGCGGCCAAATATAATCCGAACCGAGCAAGTAGAAAGATTTAGCACCTTTGGTTTTGGTTACCCAGTCAATACCCGCAATAATTTGTTGGGTAGCTTCCTGACCGGTGTAAATCACGTTCGGTGATTGCTCCAAACCTTCATAGAAAGTGGGGTAGTAAAGCATGCCGTTGTATTGCTCGAAAATCGGCAATACGGCTTTGCGCGATGCAGAAGTCCAGCAACCAAATACGGCCGCAACTTTATCGTTCACCAATAATTTTTTAGATTTCTCTGCGAAGGTTGGCCAGTCACTAGCACCGTCTTCCTGAATGTATTCAATCTTGCGACCAAGTACACCGCCCATGGCGTTGATCTGTTCAATCGCCATTTTTTCTGCTTGCACAGAACCGGTTTCACTGATCGACATGGTGCCGGTAACCGAGTGGAGGATGCCGACTTTTACTGTTTTATCAGTTACCGCAAGGCCAGTGGTATTTACATCGGCCGCATGCGCTGTGCCGAACACTAATGATGCAGCAAGTGTTAATAAACACTTTTTCCAGGTTTTCATTCCCGTCCCACTGTTAAGGAGGGGAGATAGCATGGTTTTGTTCATGGTCGTTCCTCAGGTAATTAAAAATTGTTTGGTTTGCGCACACGCTGTAATACAAAATTGCTGACTGCTACCACTGAGTTTTTCCTTACTGAAATGCTGACGGAGATGACTAATGATCAAGAGAAGCTTTGAAGCGGAAGCGGTCTCTACGCTGCACAATCTAGGCTTGCGCAACGGTTGAGGCCATTCGATAAATGACACACACCACTACGTCATTTGACGCATGGCGAGAAAATGGGTGAGTGAGTATTTTCCAAAAGAATTAAAGAAGAAGGGTTTTGACAAGTTGGTACAGCAATTGAGTAGTGTTTAGGCACACGTGTTTAAACGCCAGCATTCACAGTACTTAGTTTATTTAACTGAAACAAAATGCACCAAAATAGAATCGAGATGCACGCGATGCGCACACAAAAGATGCGAAAAAGAAAGCGAGCACAAAAATCAATCACACCATAAATTTAATCGACGAGATGTTCCCGGACGAACAGACTGTTTAACGGGTAACTCATGACTGCCAAGCAGCATATATTTCGCGTGCGGCGTAATTACAACCAGTGGGTCGCCAACCAAACACTGGAAGATTACGCACTGCGCTTCACCGCCAAAAGCGCGCGACGTTGGTCTGCAGCACGCGTAGCCACTACCGCACTGGGCGCGATTTCATTTCTCGCACTCGAAGCCATCGGCGGCGCTATCACTTTGCATTACGGTTTTAATAACGCCGTTGCATCGATTATCGCTGTCAGTTTAATTATTTTTCTCACCGCCATTCCCATCAGCTACTACGCCGCCAAATACGGTGTCGATATCGATTTGCTAACGCGCGGTGCAGGCTTTGGCTACATCGGCTCCACCATCACTTCGCTAATTTACGCTACCTTCACGTTTATATTTTTTGCACTTGAAGCTGCCATTATGGCAATGGCTCTGGATTTATTATTTGGTATTCCACTCGCTTGGGGCTATTTGATTAGCTCGGTGGTGATCATCCCGCTTGTTACTCACGGCATTACGTTTATCAGCCGTTTTCAATTATGGAGCCAACCGCTGTGGATTATTCTGCAGTTGCTGCCCTTTGTGTTTATTATTTATGCCGATGCCAGTGCCGTAGAAAACTGGACGCAATTTTCCGGGGGCATGCAAGCGCAAGAGACACCCGGAGAAGGCGTTAATATTTTATTATTTGGCGCTGCGTCTGCCGTTATTTTTTCACTGATTGCACAAATCGGCGAACAGGTAGATTTTTTGCGATTTTTGCCCGACCCCAAACCTAAAGCACGCTGGCGTTGGTGGGCAGCATTAATTGCCGGTGGCCCCGGTTGGATTGTGATTGGTGCGATAAAAATTCTCGCCGGTTCATTTCTCGCGGTACTCACCTTGAACCATGGCATTGGTATAGAAGAAGCCGCCGACCCCACGCGCATGTACATGGTGGCATTCAGCTATATCGCCAGCTCGCCGGAAGTGGCACTATCCGTCGCCGGTATTTTTGTTATTTTAAGTCAGTTAAAAATCAACGTAACTAATGCTTATGCCGGTTCAATCGCCTGGTCGAATTTTTTCTCGCGCTTAACTCACAGCCATCCCGGTCGCGTTGTCTGGTTAGTGTTTAATGTGGCGATTGCCCTGCTGTTAATGGAGCTTGGCGTTTATCGCGCACTCGAACAAACACTCGGCTTTTACGGCATAGTCGCCGTTGCATGGTTAGGTTCGCTAGTGGCGGATTTGGTGATTAACAAACCACTTGGCCTCAGCCCTAAACATATCGAATTTAAACGCGCACATTTGTACGACATCAACCCCGTTGGCGTTGGCTCGATGTTGATTGCGTCAATCGCGGGAATTGTTTGTCACACGGGAGTTCTGGGCGATATCGCGCAAGCGCTCTCGCATTTTATTGCATTGGGGCTTGCGCTTATTTGTGCACCATTGATTGCCTTTTCCACTGGCGGGCGTTATTACCTTGCACGTCCAGTCGTTAATGTGATGGGCGATGCAGAACAAGCTGACGGCGCGCACGCGACTATTTCTTGCTGTATTTGCGAACACAAATTTGAAATTGAAGATATAACCTACTGCCCTGCCTATGCTGGGCATATCTGTTCGCTCTGCTGTTCGCTGGATGCACGCTGTCAGGATTACTGTAAACCCGGTGCCAACTACTCCACCCAGCTCAGCGATTTTTTCAAACTGTTTTTACCCAAATCAATCACCGCCAATATCAATTCGCGCGTAGGACATTTTGTCATTCTGGTTTTATTTATTAATGGCCTTTCCGCAATATTGCTATCACTGATTTATTTCCAAACGCCAATACACGCACCGGAGACTGCTGCATTACTGGAAGCAACGCTCTGGAAAGTATTTTTTTTGCTGGTAATTATTACCGGCGTGGTGAGCTGGTTATTTGTATTAGCACATGAAAGCCGCGTTGTTGCACAAGAAGAATCACAACGACAAACGCGCTTACTGATGGAAGAGATTGAAGCGCATGAGCGCACCGACCGTGCACTGCAAACCGCTAAAGAAGCAGCAGAATCCGCCAACCAGGCCAAGAGCCGGTACCTCACGGGTATTAGCCACGAATTGCGTTCACCGTTAAACGCAGTATTAGGTTATGCACAATTGTTGGAAAAAGATCCGAGCATGCCTGCGCATCGCAGAGATGCACTGAGCGTTATTCGTCGCAGCGGCGAGCACCTTGCAGATTTAATTGAAGGTTTATTGGAAATCTCCAAAATCGAAGCAGGCCGTTTGGATCTGCATCAAGACCAAGTGCGCATTGCGGTATTACTTGAACAAGTAGTTCATATGTTCCGCTTGCAAGCAGAAGCAAAAGGTTTGGATTTTATTTATGAATGCAAAGATCGTCTGCCAGAATTTGTACGCACCGATGAAAAACGTCTGCGCCAGATTTTAATTAATTTATTATCCAACGCGATTAAATATACCGACAAAGGTAGTGTGATTTTTAAACTGCGTTACCGCAGCCAAGTCGCAGAATTTACTATCACCGATACTGGCGAAGGTATTGCCGCCGAAAATATTGAACGCATCTTCCGCCCCTTTGAACGAGTGCGTCGCCCCGGTTCTACTGCAACCGGCACCGGCCTAGGGTTAACTATCACCCGCTTGCTGTGTGAAATTATGGGCGGCGATATCGCAGTGACCAGCGTGCTTGGCACAGGCAGCACCTTTAAAGCAAGTTTAATGCTCGCCAGTATTAGCACACCGCGTGCGGAATTTTTCAGCGCACCCGTGCAAACTATTTATGGTTATAAAGGAACAGTGCGCAAACTCATGCTCGTTGATGATGAAGCAACTCATCGCCAATTGATGCACGCCATGCTTGCACCGCTGGGTTTTGAAATTATCGAATTGGATAATCCGCTGCTCGCACTTGATCGGCTTGCACAGGAAATTGACCAAGGTAATTGCCCCGATTTGATAATGCTGGATGTATCCATGCCCGGCATTAATGGTTGGCAACTGGCAAAACAATTGCGGGAGAGTGGTTATAACGCACCGATTATTATGGTCTCTGCCGATGCCAGCGAAGGCAAAGATTTACCCTGGCACGACAACACCGATATTACACCTCTGCACGATGCTTACGTGATTAAACCCGTGCGCATTAATTTGTTGCTGGATCATATTGGCCGTTTGTTACATCTGGAATGGTGTTATGAGAAACAGGAGCTCGTCACGCCAGAGAAAGAGCTTATCGGCACAATTAGTTTACCCGCCGATAATCATTTGGATGATATTGCGCACCTCGCCGCTATCGGTCACAAAAAAGGTTTACAAGATAAAATACAAGAACTTGAAAACGCCGGTGCTGCCCATCCGGTATTTATTCAAGAATTAAAAAAGCTCACTACCAATTTCCAATTTGAAAAAATATTGGCGCTGGTAGATATAGAGACAGATGCAGACATTATTCAAGACCGAGAGTAAATTGCAATGAACACTAAAAGCCAGTCACAAGTCGTATTAGTGGTAGATGATGCTATCGACAGTATTCATATGCTTAACGATGTTTTGGAAGAATCAAACTTTACGGTGTTAGTCGCACTGGAAGGTGCGCAAGCACTTACCATCACCAAAAATATTCGCCCTGATATTATTTTGCTCGATGCGATAATGCCGAATATGGATGGCTTTGAAACCTGCCGCCAATTAAAGCTCAATCCACAACTTGCCGATGTACCGATTATTTTTATGACCGGCCTGAGTGACACTGAACATGTGGTGATGGGGTTAAACGCAGGCGGCGTTGATTATGTAACCAAACCAATCAACCCCGATGAATTAATTGCGCGCATGCGTGTGCATCTTGCCAACGCACGCATCACTCAAAGTGCGCGCGCTGCGCTAGACACTGCCGGGCAATATTTATTTACCATTGACCTACAAGGCCAACTTGTATGGGCAACGCCACAGGTTTATCAATTGCTCGACGGCGCAGGCGCCACTGCCGACTCCATCGCCCTCACGCAAATAATTTCCCAACAACTGCGCGACTGGATCAGCCACAAACCGGAAACCGGTCGCCAATTGCCATTGCAACAACTCACGCAAGAACTCTGTGTAGAAATGTTGAATTTAATTGATGGCAAAGAATATTTATTACGTCTGACCAACTTACACAAACCAGCCGACGATACGCATTCACTCAAGCAACAATTTTCCGTCACCGGCCGCGAAGCCGATGTATTGCTATGGATTGCCAACGGCAAAACCAACCGTGAAATCGGTCAGATTCTAGAAATGAGCCCACGCACAGTGAATAAACATTTGGAACAGATATTTAAAAAGCTGGGCGTGGAAAATAGAACGTCAGCGGCGGCAGTGGCGATTAGGTGTTTAGCGCGGGGGTAGTAAAACCAACACCGGGCTAGAACAGCCCGGTACACAATCTTAAATATTATGAAATTTTTTCCGCAATCCCTGTCGGCTTTCCATCCAAACTGAGCTGATTTTTTTCTTTCCAATAATCCTTAATTCCCTCCTCACCTTTATTAATCGCCCAATTTGTTAATTGCTCGCGCTCAGCGACATAATCAAAAAAAGGCACCGCCATACCGCAGGAGGTCTGCACCAAATCCACCTGCAGATCAAAAATCTGCCGCGCACCGGGTGTTATCGCGAAGTGGCTATAAAGTTCTCTCCACTCAGGATCGCCCTGATGAATCGCCCGCGCATTGCCATATAAACGCAAAATCATCGGTGCGCCTTCAAATGCGGTGAACATAATGGTCATGCGCGAATGAGTTTGCAGATGTGCAGCGGTTTCATTGCCGCTGCCGGTGACATTGAGCCAGATAACGCGGTTGCTATCGAGCACGCGTAGCGAATCCATTCCCTTTGGCGAAATGTTTACGCGGCTATCGTCAGTTGCGGTGCCGACACAGAATAATTTTTGTTGGGCGATAAATTCTTTGAGGCTTTCAGAAATCTCTGTGTTGCGTTTTCCCATGATTTAAATCCTTATCTGTAATAAATAACCATCACCCGGATACACTCGTTACTTGCTGGCGGGATCAATCTTCATCAAAGTCGCCTCACCACCGCGATACGACTCTTGCGCGATAAACTCCCAACCTAACCCTTGATAAAATTTCGCACGGTCAGGTGTAAAAAGATAAAGCGGGCTAAAGCCAAGTGCTTTGGATTGATTAACAATATGTTTAACCAAGGCTGCGCCGATACCACGATTGCGATAATCCGGATTTACATAAACACTCGCCAACCAAGGTGATAATTCCGGGTGGCTATCCATATCACTTTCTACCAACGCCGCAGTACCAACCACATGCTTGCCATCGACACAGATAAACATCGCAGGCATAGCAGCGCCTTTAAGATAACGCTGCATTTTTTCAACGCGCGACTCAAATGTACCGCCCGGATTTAAATAGCCCCACTGCGCATGGTGCCATGCGGCGATGGTAGGAATATGCTCGGGGGCTGAGGTGAGGTTAATAATTTTCATCTGGATTCCTACCAATTAATTTTTGCATTGCCTTATTTGCACTACTCACAGTAGTGCTAAGGTCTTTTCCGCAACCGTAATATCGCTTTATCCTGATCAATTACAAAATCAAAACGGCCGAGAATATCAACGCCTAACAACCCATCAAAATGATCCATGTTATCCATGGGGAGGCGAGCGAGCATGTGTTTATTGAAGGTGATGCTCTCTATAGTGAGGGTATCGACGGTGAATAGAAAACTATCGACTGTGCCGCTCGCCGTGTTGAGTTGAATGGGTTTGGAGGATTTTACTAGCGAATAATGACGGTTGATAAAATCAGCGGTGAGGCCGCTGATGGAGGCACCGGTATCCAATAATAATTTTACCGATTCACCCTCTACTTTTATCGGTACTAAAAATTGGCTGCCGAAACGAATCAGCGGTACGGCAATTTCTTCTTCATCGCTATCGTCTGTTACATTGTGATCAACTAATTTGGCTAGCACGGCTTCGGCGCGCGCTTGGGTTTCTGGTTGGTTCGCGGCCATGAGTGCATGGTATTGCGCTTGTTCTTTATCGCCCTTTTTTAAATGCATATTCGCTAACTGCAAATGTAATTCGCCGTTGTCGGGCGTGAGGCGGATGAGATCATTTATCTGTGCCATTAACCATTCATAACTCTCACCAAAAATGGAGGGGTTTTCGGTAAGGCGAATTAAATATTTAGATAAGTAAGCCAGTGCATTTTCAACTTTCTGCGCGTCTATTTCAGCGCTGATGTAACGAAACCAAATGGCGACGGCTTCTTTGTGTTGACCTTGCTGTTCGTAAACGCGCGCAAGCAACCATAGCGCTTCCGTGTTTTGCGGTTCTTGTTGCAGCAACTGATTGAGTAAGCGCGCGGCTTCACCATAAGCGCCATTGGCAATTAATTGATTGGCGCGTTCAAGTGGCGATTGCGCTGCGAGTGGTAAAAATTCTTCAGGGGCAGCTGCAGCTATTGGCTCAACGGGTTCAGGCGCTGCAACCGGAATTGGTGGTGCGATATCGCCTTGATGATCAGATAAATATTCTACCGCAGCGGGCGCAGTTTGAACTTGCTGCGCATGGCGATATTCGCTGGCGTAAAAGCCTAGGGCAAAAGTCGCTGTGGCAATAAGCAGTGTGGTTTTGTTATTCATTATTGTGGCTGTTGTAATTGTTGGCGAATAAATTCTGCCATGCTTTCTGGTTTAGTGATGGACGCAAAACGTTTGATGGGTATGCCATCTCGGCTGATTAAAAATTTGGTGAAATTCCATTTGATGGATTTACCCAACCAGCCCGGTAGTGAATGGGTAAGCCAATTAAATAGCGGATGGGCATTGCTGCCGTTCACATCCACTTTAGCGAACATGGGGAAACTCACACCGTAATTAATCTGGCAGGTTTGCGCAATTTTCTCTGCATCGCCCGGCTCTTGCCCACCAAACTGATTACACGGAAAGCCGAGGATAACTAAACCCTGCGCGCCGAATTCTTTATAGAGCGCTTCCAGCCCGGCGTATTGCGGAGTAAATCCACATTGGCTAGCGGTGTTGACGACCAGCACCAACTTGCCTGCATAGTCAGACAAATTAACCGGGCTTCCGTTCAGGGCTATTGCTGTGAAGCTATAGAAAGGGCTCATGGTTC
>Ga0247804_10000034_pt1 | contig 90772 bp, 72 predicted proteins | sample UWRJL029104C1_FD_181142 | JGI IMG/M metagenome (GOLD analysis project Ga0247804, IMG submission 181142) | Plant litter microbial communities from Arlington Agricultural Research Station in Wisconsin, United States - UWRJ-L029-104C-1 | ecosystem: Environmental > Terrestrial > Plant litter >... | reverse complement strand
ATATGCTGGAACACATCAGTTTAATTTCTGACATGCGCAAAGCCGCACTGCCAACCCAAAATCGATTTACACAGCAATCGAATCTGCGGCTTTGAGGCGCTATACGTTGGAGTCATCCTGAACAGAGTTTTATTTCACCCGCCATATTTATTCCGCTCGCTGAATCTTGGATGCCCTTTTTACGCGTGATAAGTTTTTCTTAAGCGCCCTATAAAGCTAGCTCGCGTACATTGGCCGCACCTTGGTTAGTGCAGAATGTCAGATCAATACATCCGCGCCTGATTAGGTAGGTAGTGCCTGTGCAAAACGGAACCTGGTTTTTATTGATTGGTATGCTCATGCTGGGCCGTGGCCTGACCTCCACGATTCTGGCCCGCTCCCCCTTTAGCTCTTCGATGGTTTACCTCGCGGTCGGTCTGATTGCGGGTCCTATGGTGTTAAATCTCTTTTATTTCGATCCGATCAAAGAAGCCCCTCTTCTGGAAACGCTGACTGAAGTCGCAGTATTGATTTCTCTTTTTTCGGCTGGAATAAAAATGCCTGTGCCGGTTACGGTACAACAATGGACCAAGCCGGTTTTACTCGCATGGGTATCCATGGCTATTACCCTGGGGCTGGTTGCTGCTTTTGCCTATTTTTTGTTTAACCTTCCGCTCGGCCTTGCGATATTGCTCGGCGCGATATTGGCGCCCACCGATCCGGTATTGGCGACTGATGTGCAATCGCGTCATCCCGGTGATAAAGATCATTTGCGCTTTAATCTCACCTCTGAAGCGGGCATGAATGACGGGTCTGCATTCCCCTTTGTTATGTTGGGATTAGGCCTGCTCGGCTTACACGACTTGGGCGATTTCGGCTGGAAGTGGGTAGCGCTCGACGTGCTCTGGGCAACTTCAGCCGCTATCGCCGTCGGCATTTTAGGTGGCATGCTGCTAGCGCGTATCGGATGGAAACTGCGCGGGACGGAGTTTAAACATGAGATTCTTGATGACTTGGCGGGCTTGGGGTTAATCGCGCTGGTCTACGGAATAAGTTTATCGATTGATGCCTGGGGGTTTTTAGCGGTATTTTTTGCTGGCGTCGCCTTGCGTCAAACTGAATTGAAATTAGCTCAACCTCCAGCGGTAAAACCTGAGCCAATGCAACCCGAATCAGTGCAACTAAAAAATAGCGCACTAGCGTCTGGCACCGACAAACCGGAGCCGTCCATTATCAGCGTCGAGTCATTGATTTTTGGTGCGCACCTGGAGCGGCTATCAGAAATGTTATTGGTATTTTTACTGGGTGGCATGCTTGCCTTCCAATTTTGGAATTGGCAAACCATCGGACTGGCATTTTTTCTTTTTCTAATCGCGCGCCCGCTCAGCGTTTACATCAGTTTGGTTGGAACCAAGACCTCATGGAAGCTGCGCAGTATGATCGGCTGGTTTGGTGTGCGCGGCATTGGCTCAATCTATTATCTGATGTATGCAATACAACATGGGCTGGATCAGGAACACGCGAAACAGCTGACCCAATTTATCCTTGTTGTGGTAACACTTTCAATTATTGTCCATGGAACCAGCGTAAAACTTATCATGGAAAAATTTTGGCGACGCAGATAACTCGTCATGCAAAATGCGGAGAAAATCATGCAGTTAACATTTTCTGAACAAGATAGAAAAGAACTTCAAGTTGCAAAAAATTTATTAGAGAATCCCGGTGTCGCGGCAAAGGTCACTAATTTTATAGGCACTCCTATCGAAAAAGGCCTCGCTTTATTACCTGAAAGTTGGAATAAAAATATTGGTGAAATAACTCAAGCGGCATTACTTAAAGCGTCACAGGTCGCCATCTTCACCATGAAAGACATTCCCGGTGAAGAGTCATCTAATATGTGGCACAAACTGGGTGTAGCGGTTAGCGGTGGCGTTGGCGGTTTTTTTGGAATTGCAGCAATATCAATTGAGCTACCTATATCCACTTCAATCATGTTGCGCTCAATTGCCGATGTGGCAAGAAGCGAAGGTGAATCTATCTCCGCCATGGAAACAAAACTGGCTTGCCTGGAAGTTTTTGCACTGGGTGGTAATAGTGAATCTGACAATGGTACCGACAGCGGCTATTACGCGGTTAGAGCCACCTTGGCAAAATCAATCGCGGCGGCTTCAGAATTTGTGGTGAGCAATAAGTTAGCAGGTGATGGTGCGCCCCTATTACTGAAATTTATTGCAACCATCGCGCAACGGTTTGGAATTCAAGTAACTGAAAAGGCCGCCGCTCAGGCGATACCCGCAATTGGCGCAGCAGGTGGAGCGATAATTAACACTATATTTATCGATCATTTTCAAGATATGGCACGTGGACATTTCATTGTGCGAAAACTTGAAAGAAAGCACGGCAAGGAATTAATAGAACGTATTTATCTTGAGCTGCCAAAACTTGGATAACAGCACTGTTACGCATTTTCGAGTGATTTAGTCATAAACGTACTGTAAGGATCTTCTTTGTAGTCGCCAAAGGGTCCGCAATATTCAAAACCAAACCGCTCATAGAGTTTGCGCGCCGGGGCAAAAAAATCCTGCGGCCCCGTCTCCAAACTCAACTGCCGGTAATGGCGCTCAGCCGCAACACTTAAGATATGCTCCATGATTTTTATCGCCACGCCTTTACCGCGATAGGCATTCGCAGTGCGCATGGATTTAATTTCAGCGTGAGTCGCATCCAACTCCTTTATTGCGCCGCAACCTGCTAATTGGCTGCCATCCCATACCGACCAAAAGGTAATTTCCGGCTGACGCAACCTCTCCAAGTCCAAGGCATGCACACTTTCTGGTGGTGATACAGCGTACATATCATCGAGATGTTCCGTTAATATCTGCGCGACTTCTGCGCCGCGCAAGTCATCTATTTTAATCAACATATAAGTGCCCTTTTTTACACTCTTTATTGTTTTAAGTTATTTCGGTACGTATTAACAGCCTGCAAATACTGTTCTTCAGTCCATATATTTCTGTTGCACATGCTCTTTAATTTATAGGCAGATAACTGCTTGAAAATAACATCTACCACGTCCGCTGCTGTAGCAGCCACACCAGCGACTTCTTGAGCATTGTGAACCAAATCAATACCAAAGCTAGATAATGCAACGGTATCTCCAGCTATATCAATAACACTGACATATAAAAACTTATTAAACGCCGCAACAAATTCTGCATGACTAGGAATTTGATTGCTGCCAGCAGCGCAGCTGGATATGACCGACAAGCAAGTCGAGCCAATACTTTTATCTGCCCAATAAAGCCCCAGTAAAATTTTCGCATCCACAGTTATAAATAAGTGCATCTACTTTCCTAATCGTTGCTCAAGCCTGAATAGCAAATTATTTTTAACCGTCAACCATTCTTGATTGATGATAGAAAATATAACTGAATATTGATAGCTAGACGTCCTTAGGGAAAGGCAGTCTTAGCTTGTACGAAAAAAATCGTTGTAGTAAAGCCAATACAATAATAGGTACTACAACTGACCATGTTCTATTACCTTGAAATAACAGGGAGCATACAAGGGCGATCAAAGTGGCCACCAATAAGTAATAGGAATATTCTTTTACTTTTTCTTTATGCGTTGTTTGCACCGGCAAAAAACCTGCCGCTGTAACAAAGGTAGTGATCAATCCAACACATAAAATAAAGATAAAAATTGCCGTTTCCTGCAATGAACCATAAAGTTTAAATAACCACCACTGTTGTAAAAATGCGGCTAGCCCACCCACAATCAAATATAAATTTGCTCCGAGGATTAACCGGTTAACAGGGTTAGGTTGGAAATAGACGATAATAAGCTGGATAACACCGGCTATTGCGCCGAACTCAAACGCTTGAATCCAGCGCTCATTTGTTGGAACTCCATTCCAGAAGGCAAAACTGGCAAATGAGGATAAGGGTAAAAATTGAATAAGCGCAAAAAACCAGGTTTTCAAAATAGCTTCTCCTTAACAGTTAAATCCCACTACATTCGCCCAGCTTCAGTTAGCGCTGGGTCAAGTTATTCATCCACTTACGGCTGGCAATACGTTTTATCACCGGTATAAATTTTAAACCATCTTCCAAAAACATAAGCGTATAAATATAGACAAACGATAACTTGGTGAAAAACACTACAGCGATATAAATAGGTAAACCAAATAACCACATAACGATGGTATCAGTAATCAGAGTAAAGTGATTATCGCCACCCGCACGTAGTACGCCGATGATACGCATCATGTTAATGACTTTTATCCAGACCAACAAACTGAATACACCCAGCGTATTGAATAATAGATCAGTTGATTTTTCATCGAGCTGATCAAAAATTAATAGCATGAGCGGGCGGGAAAACCACAATACGGTGCAGAAAAAAATGAGCAAGATAAACGTGATGCGATCAAAAAATTTATAGAGCTGCCAAGCAGTATCATTATTGCCCGCACCCAGTTCACGTCCTATTAATACCGCAGACGCATTAGCGAGGCCGACAAACAATGCAAAGAATGCACTTTCAATCGGCACTATTACACCCATCACCGCCAAGGCTTCAGTGCCTGCATAGCCGGTAACTAAATGATAAGTGGAATTACCCACTGCCCAGATTGCGTAGTTGGCCAATAGCGGCAATGAAAATGAGAGGTAACGGTGAATTTGAATTTTATCCAAACCCATCCGCAACTGCGCAATACTTAATGCAAAACCGTGTTTTTTTGCGTAAATCCAACCTACCACTATTAATAATTGTAAAAACCGCGAGCCCAATGTCGCCCATGCCGCACCCGCAACACCCAATTCAGGAAAGCCCCAGTTGCCACCAATCAATGCGTAGTTGCCCAGTATATTTAATAGCGCGGCAAATATTCCTGCGATCAAGGGCATAGTTGTACTGCCGAGTGCGCGCAGTGAGGCTTCGTAAATAACAATCCATTGGGTAAATAATAATGCTGGTGCAGTGATGATGAGATATTGCGCGGCAAGTGCAACTACCTGCTCATCCGGATTAATCCATCCGACCCAAATAGTGGAAGCAAATCCAAATATAAGCGTAAAGGGCAACATCACAATTGTGCCCACCAACAAAGTAACAGCGAGCGAGCGTTGGCAGCTAACAAAATCTTTAGCGCCAATATATTGCGCAACCAAAATGCTGCAGCCCGTCGCCAAGCCGCTCATCAGTACCAATAACAAAAAATGAATTTTTGCAGCCAAGCCAACTGCTGCAATCGCACGTGAACCCAAGTCCCCTACCATCACCACATCCGCCATTCCCAACAGCGACTGCATTAACATTTGAGCCGCAACGGGCAGCGATAATAAAATCACACTACGTCGAAAGGCGCGCTTGTCATCAAATGAAATAAGTTTGGGGGAAGAAACCACAGGTGTGCTCCGAGAGCAAATATCGAACACATATTATAAGTGTTATTACGTTGGGCGATTGTTAATAAATGGTAAGTAACCGAGGGATACCACACGGTTTCGGCTTATATGATGAGATAAAATCTTATTTAGAAAAATCCTTAATTTCTTTTTGCGAGGAACATTTACCTTTATAGATAAGCTCACGTTTTAACATTTCTAAAATGGAAGGCTGTTATTGAATCTGGACGCGGCGCTCAATGAATTGGGCTATTTATGTGGGGTTTGATTTTAGGGCGAATGGGCTTTTTTACACAACTGGAAAGATTTTCGCGCACACGTATAAAAGCATTCTGGATTGCATTGATTGCAAGCGCTCTATTATATAGCCTGCAAAAATTTATTTATCATTTACCTGCCGACGTTTTCCACCCCAAAGGTATGGCTAAATGGTATCTGGAAAAAACAATAGCTTCATATTTATCCACGGCAATGATGGCTTTGAGCGTATTGGCCTTCATGCAACTCTATCTTTGGAAAACCACAGGTCATTTTCTTCATCTACTTGCCCCTTGTGGCCGCATTAGTTTGAGCGTTTATTTAACCCAATCATTTGTATGCGTTCCGCTTTTTTATCCTTTTGGTTTAGGCTGGTACGAAACTATTGGCCAAACTAACAGCTTTTTATTTAGCATCGCATTTTATATAGTATTAATTATTGTCGCGCACTGGTGGGTAAAACGCTTTTATTACGGGCCAGTAGAGTGGATATGGCGTAGTGCAACCTATATGACCACCAATGTCCCGTTCAAAAGAAAAGCCATTGAACCCAGTCAACAATAATTAATTTATGCATCGTTACAGTATGGATTTCAGTTGTCACAAAAATACTGAAATCCAGACTTGCAATAAATTTATCGTTTTGCCAACAGATCATCCGCTACAACGTGATCCTCACCCACTAAATGATCAACCACCAAGCTACCAATCATATCGCCTTGCACATTCACTGCCGTGCGGATGGTATCCAGCACGCGATCAATAGGTAATAAAATCGCAATAGCTTCAGCAGGCAAACCAACCGACTGTAATACCATCACCATGGTTACCATACCAGCGCTGGGTACACCGGGCGCGCCCATGGAGGCAATCATCGCGGTGCAAAATACAATGAGTTGTTGCGCCAAGGTTAATTCGATACCAACCAAATTGGCGACAAATAATGCAGCGGCGGCTTCATATAAAGCGGTGCCATCCATATTAATAGTGGCACCCAGTGGCACTACAAAACCGGCAATGCTTTTACGCACCTTTAAATTTTCTTCTACGCAGCGCAAGGTAATCGGTACAGTGGCTGAACTGGAGCTGGTGGCGAACGCAGTGACTAGCGCTTCGCGCGCGCCGCGCCAAAACCAGAGTGGCGTTTTTTTGGTGAAGAGATAGAGAATTAGCGGCAAGACAACAACGGCATGGAACAAAGTGGTTGCGAAAATCAACACAATAAATCCACCCACGGTGGTGAGGAGTGCAGAATCTTGCGTGGCAACTAATTTCAATAACAAGGCAAAAATACCTAACGGGGCCAGGTACATAATCCAACCCACTATACGCATAATTAAATCGAGCAATTCTTGCATGAGTTTTAAAATGTGCTGATAGCGCGCGCCGCCCATCACTAAGGCCACACCAAGAAACAATGCAAACACGACTACAGGTAAAACATTCCCTTGCGCCAATGCAGCAAACGGGTTCTGAAACAGGCCACGTAAAAATTGTGCGAAAAATTCGGCTGGTGTAAGTTGTTTAGCAGAAAAATTTTCCATTGCATCGGCAAACATTGCCAGGTGCAGACCCGCCCCCGGTTTAAAAATATTGCTCGCCACCAGCGCCACTATCATCGCCAATGCCATTGAACTGATAAAAAATACCAACGTATATTTCCACACCCGTTGAGCTTGATGATGCGCCTGTAGATTGGCGACGCCCACTACAATCGATGCAAAAATTAGCGGAATCATCACCATTTTTAATAGATCAACAAATAAATTGCCGACTATGCCGGTGCCATATAGTAGGTATTCTTTTGTCAGTGAATCATCGCCCAACACACTCACGGCGCTGCCGAGCAATAAGCCGAGTAGCGCGGCGATCAATATTTGGGTATTTAAACTGGGCATGATGGCGTCCATTGAGAATATCCATCCATTAAAACGGAAATTCACCGATTACTCAAACGCCGTCAGCCATCAAAAAATACATTGCGCCGTGTATTTCAAGCATTAGTTATTGAGTGTGGACAGTCCACTGTCAACTGATGCAAGTACACACTACGATTGGACCTTTATTCTTTGCCAATAACGCGAAAACGCCGCTCCATGCGATAGCCTTGTTTATCGACAATCAATAATGTGTGTAACCCTGGTTCAAGCGCGGCTTCACGCTCATGGAAAATTTTTGTCTCACCAAGAAATTCGTCGTCGAGATGCCAATACAATTGCGCTGCCGGATTTCGGTGTATTGCTTTTAGTACCACGCGACCGCGTTTGCCATCCAAATCCATAGGAATATAAATACGGCTCTCTTCATTCGGATAAACCAATTCAATCGGCTGGTCTTCATCGACTTGCAATAAATCGCGCAAACAATCACTGCGCCAAGGCGGCAGGGATTTATATTCGCTGTGATGTTGGCGCCAATAAAATTCCTGTATCGGCGGCAATACAAACCAGTTGCGCGCCTGCATATTGCTTACGGTTTCACAGCGGCTATGTACGCGAAATTGTTCATTATTATCCAGATGGATAAGGCGATGATGTTTGGTGACCTTAGCAAAATGACTAGTGGTGGGAATTTCCATATCTACTGACTCACATTGCCCACCGGTGAGATAACCATCGTCTTTGCAAACCGAAATTGTCTTAAGCGCCTGCGCAGGTTTGGCAAACCAATTGACACTCGGCAACGCATCAAACACGTCAAATAAAATCGGCGCTGCGCTACTTTGGCCGCTGATAAAACTGGCGGGTTCGCCACCGGCATTACCCACCCATACACCGAGTGTGTAGCGACCATTGCTGCCAATCGCCCATGCATCGCGCAAGCCATAACTGGTTCCGGTTTTCCATGCGATGGTTTGGCTGCCGGAAAAATCGCGCCAGTAATTGTCATTGCCGGGACGCGCGACATCAATCAATGCCTGCAAGGTTAACCAAGCCGCGCCTTGTTGGATGACTGGTTTAATTGATGGCGTTTTTTCTTGCGGCGATGTTTTATTTTTTAACACCGCTTCTTTTTTTAACAATAGCGTCGGAACAGGTTGGTTGATATTGCCATCGCGCGCACTGGCAGCGACACGCGCATAAATACCGGTAAGATCCCACAATGTTCCTTCCGCACCGCCCAAAATTAATGTGAGACCATAATCATCGGCTGGGCGAAATAAAGTTGTCATGCCCATGGCCTGTAAATTTTCCTGCAAACGACCAATGCCGTAATCGCGCAGCATGCGCACGGCAGGAATATTTAATGAGTGCGCCAAGGCAAATTGGGCGGGCACTGCGCCGCGAAAACTGCGGTCATAATTTTTAGGGCTGTAACCGCCAAATTGGGTGGGAATATCGGGAATTAAACTGGTAGGAGCCAACTCACCTTCTTGCAACATCAAACCATAGAGCAGCGGTTTTAAAATACTACCGGTGGAACGCGGGCGCTGCACCAAATCCAAATCCGGGGCGTAGCGATGTTGTTTTTGCCACGCCTGATTACCTACATAAGCAAGCGTTTCCATGCGCTCGTGGTCAATCAATAAGAGCGCAATATTATTCACACCTTCGTTTGCTAAACGCAGGCTATGGCGCTCGGCAACTTGCGCTGCAATGCGCTGGATAACAGGATCGATGCTGCTATGAAATACATGTTGCACAGTATTTTGCTTTTTTAGCGTGGACAATAAATGCGGCGCAAGTTGCGGCAGCGCCTGTGGGCGATCTGGTAGCGGTTCAATTAATGCCAACTGCAAATCCAAATCAGAAAAATACTGTTTTGCGTGCAGCCGCTGCAATAAACGATCACGTTTTTGTTTGAGTAAATCGCGCTGGCGCCCCGGATGAATAAGAGCCGGACTGTTGGGTAATACAGCGAGTAAGGCCGATTCAGCCCAAGATAAATACTCTGGCGCTCGCCCAAAATATCGCCAAGCCGCCGCGCGCAGGCCCACAATGTTGCCGCCAAAAGGCGCATGGCTTGCATAGTGAATTAATAATTCATCTTTGCTAAAACGCCATTCGAGTTGTAGTGCGCTGCAAGCTTCTAATAATTTACTGGTGATATTGCGCGGCGGTAATTTTTTATTGTGCTGTTGATATTCAGCCTGCCGCAGCAACCGCGCCAACTGCATGCTGATGGTGCTGCCGCCACTCGTTACTTTGCCTGTGCGAATATTGCCTTGCAGCGCGCGTGCAATCGCCAAGGGATTAATTCCAGGATGGCGATAAAAATGTTGATCTTCAAATAACAGCAACGATTTTTTATATTTATCTGGAATCGATTCTACTGGGGCAAAACGCCATTGCTGATCGGCAGCGATGCCTGCACCCATAAGACTGCCATCACGTGCTAGCAATAATGTCGCATAGGGGGTATGCGTTAGAGAGGAAGATAGTGGGGAAAATTGTAATGCCAGCAACACCGATATAACACTGAAAAAAAGTACGCAGAGTAATTGATAGCGGCGCCGACTAAATTTACTGCGCAACCAAACGAGCGAGCGTGAGTTGCGCAGGAATAACACTTGTTGAAAAAAACTGTACACGTGAATCCCTTGCGCGAGCCAGTATTATTTGGCGTGACCGGCGAGCAACAAACTCTGCTGATAGTAATCGGCACTTTTTTTGTGGTCGCCCAATTTCTCCATCAGACGCGCCAATTCAACCGTGGCCTCCACATTTTGTTGTTGATTCAAACTGCGCTGAAAATATTCGCGCGCCAGTTCCCATTGCTGGTTGCGTAGCATCAAACGACCCATGGTCAGCAGTAACGCAGGATCTTGTGGTTTAGTTTTGAGCCAAGCTTCGACGGTGCGCATTTGGCCATGAACTTCTTTTACCTGCAAACGGCCGTAGAGACTTACTAATGGCTCGTACCAGTTATTGGCCAATGCTTTACGCACAATCACTTCCGCTTCTTGGTCTTGATAATTTTCAGTGAGTGCTTGCGCGTAAGCAGTAACTACTGCTGGTAATTTTTGTACGCTACGGGAAAACGATTTCCACATAGTTTGTAGCGCTGGCAACCGCTCGGCAATCAGCAAAGATTTGCTCTGCTCGCTATGCGCTTTCATTTTTTCACAGGCGAGCAATACTTCGAGCGCTTCAAATTCCACATTGGATAACACTTTTGCTTTGCGCATCGCCGGGAACATTTCTTCCAGTGCACGCCAATTTTTTTGGTCGATGTATATATGGTGCATTAAATCCAGCACTGCTGCCTGACGTGGCATTTTAATATCGATAGGCTTTAATATAGCGATGGCTTGCTCGTGGCGACCCGATTGTACGTGCAGACGTGCGCGCGTGAGCGCTATAGGTAATTCGCTGTGCGCCAATGCGAGTGCTTTATCCAGAATATTGTCTGCTTCTGCTTCGTCGCCCATTTCAAAACTGCTGCGTGCAGCAGCGATATAATTTGCCAGCGGATATTCCACTTTATCGAGCGTGCGCACTAATTTTTTACGCGCTTCCAACCAGTCACCGGTGAGATAATCCACCATGCCATTCGCGGCACGTTTTTGCGCGCGTTCAACACTACCAAATAAGAATATTTCGCGGAAGCGACGTGCCATCTCTACGCCACCAAGCATGAGCTTGCGCACAAGCCAAAGCGCAACATAAATACCCACAACAAACAATGCAGCCACCCACAGCGTCATCTCAATTGTTTTGGTGCCATACGCAATTAATAAATAACCGTCTCCACGCCAAAGCAAAAACACCAAAACGCAAGCGAGCAGTACAAAAAACAGGGCTTTGAACAGACGACGTTTCATTAGCGCACCCCGCGACGAGCTGCAGCCATTTTTTCTCGCTTGGCGATATAGTCCGTGAGCGCCGACGAAGAATTGCTGAAGTTAGTTAATTCAGGTGAAATTTCTTCTTTTTGCAACGCTTGTAGTTCTTCCAAAGCGGCGGTCGCTTTTTCATTAAGGCTAAAATATTGGTTAACCCAATTCTGCGCTTTTACTAAACTCTCTTGATAAATATTTTCTTCGTTGCGCAACAAGGCAACCTGCGCCTGCTCTAACATCAAACGCAAATTTTGTTGCAGGTATTTTTGTTCCGAGGGCGGCAATACCGCATTGATAGTTTTGCCATGGTCGCGCACACGCACGTAGGAACCGAGTTTATGCAAAAGATTGTAGAAATTACGCGTAAGCTTTTGTTTGACGGTTTCATCTGCAGGAATCATTTCTTCTTCCAATAGCGATTCCTGGGTTCCTAAAGGCTGGATAAACGGAATCGCATCAATCTGGTTAGACAGCGCCGATAACCGCAGATAAATTCCTTCGCGATCAATAACACCGGCCAATTTCAACACCGCAATTTCTTCCGCCAATAATTTGCGCACGCCAACCAAATCGGCTTGATCCATATCGCGCAACACATCGTCAGCCGAAATGGCCAGAGCGAGCGCATTTTGGCTGTCTTTTTCGAGCAGAATACGTTGATCCGCCAAGCGTAATAAATATTCAGCTTCCTGCAGTTTCCATTCATCGCGGTTGACACTTGAGAGTGAGAGTAATCGCGCATTGTTGCTATCCAACTGCTCGGCCAAATCATTTAGATTTGTTTGAATCGCCGCTTGTTGTTCGACAAACTCTTTCTCCAGATTATCTTCTAATAACTGCTGGCGAGTTTCCACTGCCTGCGTTTGCTGTTCGACTTGACTGCGCAGCTCCGCAATAACTTGCTGCTGGGATTGGGCTTGCTGCCAAACAAAAAACGCACCGAAAAAAATCACCGCGACAATAAGCACCACAAAAAACCATAACAATGCATGACTAGCTGCATCTGTTTTTACTGGCACAGGTGGTGTGGGAACAGATTGTTGAAGAGTCGGATCTATATCAGTCACGGTTTTAGTCCTGTAATAAAATGCACTCTTGCGTGCGACAATAATCTAACAAGGCCGCCGTCATGGCGTTATCGGTGGCATTTTCGGCGCAGATAATCCGTTTAAATCCGGCCGCTTGCGCTGCATTAACAATGCGCTGGCTGGGCACCAACAGAATATTGTTGTGCATCCATGAACACGCTGCTGAATGTGCTGGCGCCGTCAAATGCGCTAGCACCGCCAATAAATTTTGCAGGCTTTCACCGCTATGCAAACTCACAATCATCTGCGCATTAGTTGCTTCGGCACATGCACATAACTGCAGTAATTGTTCACGCGCGGCAATAGGTAAACTGCGCTCATACAATTCACAATAATCGACCCAGGCACCGCGCTTGCGCAATTCTTCGGCGAGATGACCGCGCCCGCCGCAGCCACGAAAGATCAGGATTTTTTCGCCATCAACATCTTGCAGATGCTCTGCACTTAATAAATCTTCGCTGGTCATTCCGCCACTAGCGCTTACCGCCAGATCTTGCACCGCAACACCGTAGCTGGCCAATTTTTTTGCGGTGGTTGCCCCTACGGCAAAAAAATCGATACCTATTGGCAATTGCGGCCAGTAATCTTCCAACCAGCCGATGCCGTATTCAACCGCATTTTGGCTGACAAAAATAACTTTCTGGTAAAGATCAAAATCCAGAATTTTATTTTTAATCGCGCGAATTTTATCCTCTTCGGCAACTGCCGAAATTTCCAATAAATTCAACCGTGCACAATTAAAACCCAAGGTTTGTAACTGCTCAGCCCAAGGTGCAGCCTGAGCTTCCGGCCGGGTGATAACAACACAATAATCTTGCGGTGAATCGGCCATGGATTATTCCGCGTCTGCGTAAACCGCGGCGAGAATTTTATCGGCACCTGCGGCAAGCAAACGCTCGGCCAATTCCACGCCGATTTTTTCTGCATCGGCCACTGGACCGGAAATTTCATCAAACAACATTTGGCTGCCGTCGGGTGCACCGACCAATCCACGCAGCCATAAATTGTCAGCGCGATGAATAGCATAGCAAGCGATAGGTACCTGACAGCCGCCTTGCAAATGGCGATTCATTGCGCGCTCAGCGAGCACTTGCTCAGCAGTCGTTTGATGATGCAAGGGCTTGAGCAATTCGATTGTTGTATGGTCATCAACGCGACATTCGATACCCACCGCGCCCTGTCCACCAGCCGGCAAACTTTGCTCTGGAGTGATGTAGTCGCGAATACGCGTTTTTAATTCGAGGCGGATCAACCCTGCAGCGGCGAGAATAATCGCATCGTACTCACCATCGTCTAATTTCTGCAGGCGTGTCTGTACGTTGCCGCGCAAAAATTTAATCTGCAAGTCCGGGCGGCTCGCGAGCAGTTGGCATTGGCGACGCAAGCTGGATGTACCCACTACTGCGCCCTGCGGCAATTCATCGAGTGAGTTAAAACGGTTGGAGACAAACGCATCGCGCGCATCTTCACGCGGGCAAATAACCGATAACCCTAATCCAGCGGGGAAATCCATGGGTACATCTTTCATGGAGTGCACGGCGATATCGGCTTCATCGGCCAGCAGCGCCTGCTCCAGTTCTTTGACAAACAGGCCTTTGCCGCCGACTTTGGCGAGGGGGACATCGAGAATTTTGTCTCCGCGACTGGTGAGCGGTACCAGCTCGACCAATAGACCGGGATGGTGTTTTTCCAACTCGGCTTTGACATATTCTGCCTGCCAGAGGGCAAGCAAGCTTTTACGGGTGGCGATACGCAGCGGGCGCGTGGCGGAGTAAGTCATGGTAGAGATCACACTATTCGAATAATTGCGTCCATGATAACACTCTGACTTGCGCTAGGGATTGGCGGATGTTTGCGGAGTTGGAATCTGCACCAAAAAAAACGCCAGCTTTATAGGCTGGCGTTTTGGGCGAACTGCACATTCAAATAATGCAGGGGCTTATTGACCCGCTTTCAGCAACTCCCAGTATTTTTCGTAAACCAGAACGGTATCGCCCAGATCCTGATGGAAGCTGCCTTTAGCAATATCTTCCGCCGCTGGGAATACGGTTTTGTTATTGCGCAGGGCTTCATCCAACAGAGCGATGCCGGCAGTGTTAGGTGCGGCATAACCCAATTCTTCGATGGCGGCTTTGGCACTTTCAGCGCGCAGCATAAAATCGATAAACTTGTGTGCGTTTTCCACGTTGGCGGCGCCTTTTGGAATTACAAAGCTGTCAACCCAAAGTACTGCACCCTCTTCCGGATAAATGTATTGCAGGTCTTCCATCTCTTGTTGTGCCATATAGGCTTCGCCGTTCCAAATAGCGCCGATGCTGACGTTGCCCTGGATCAGTGGGGTTTTTGGTGAGTCAGAGTTGATCACCTTGATGCTTGGCCAAAGGGTTTTTAACTTCTCGTAAGCCGCTTTGATCTCTTCTTCGTTAGTGCTGTTATTTTGGAAACCGGCTACGCGCAGACCAACGTAGAAGTTGTCGCGGACGTCGTCCATAATCATCAACTTGCCTGCGTATTCAGGCTTCCACAAATCCGCCCACTTGGTGATTTTGCTGGCATCAACATCTTTATTGTTGATCGCAATTGACGTCGCGCCCCACAGGTAGGGAACACTGAAATCATTATTGGGATCGTAAGGCTTGTTCATCATGTTGGTGTCGAGGTTGCCGTAATTCGCCAACAAGTCTTTTTTGATCGGCTGGATCAAACCTTCTTTGCGCATTTTTTCAACATAGAAGGTAGATGGCACGGCGATATCGTAACCCTTGCCTTCCATCAGTTTGATTTTGGCGTACATCGCTTCGTTACTTTCGTAAGTGGCGTACTCCACTTCAATGCCGGTCTCTTTGGTAAATTGCTCGATTACGGCAGCGGGAATGTACTCAGTCCAGTTGTAGATCACGACTTTTTGTGGACCAGTTGGTGCGGGCGCTTCAGTCACGGCAGGCGTTGCTGCGGTGGTTTCTGCAGGTGCTTGGGTTTCGGATTTATCGGAACATCCACTAATTAATAAGGCTGCGGCCAAGGCCAACCATTTTTTCATCTTATTTATCCTCACGTAAGAGAAGTTGGGAAATAACAACCAGAACCAAAGAAACGACCAGCAAAATCGTCGAAATCGCATTTACCTCGGGTGAAACACCCACGCGCACCATAGAGTAAACCTTGAGCGGCAATATTTCATAACCGGGGCCAGTAACAAATGCACTGACTATCACATCATCCAATGACAGGGTAAAACTTAACAACCATCCTGACGCAACGGCGGGTAATGCCAACGGCAGAATAATTTTCCAGAAAATATTACTTTCGGAGGCGCCCAGATCGCGCGCCGCCTCCAGCATTTTCATATCGAACCCTTTGAGGCGCGAGTAGACCGCAACTATCACAAAAGGTAAACAGAAAGTGATATGGCCAATCACCAATGAAATAAAACCCAATTTGATGCCCAGCGCCATAAATACAATCAACAGCGAAATCGCCATCACAATTTCCGGCGTCAACATACTCACAAACACCATGGATGACAGCAGTGCTTTGCCTTTGAACTGATAGCGATGTAATGCAACAGCAGCAAGTGTGCCAATCACTGTAGCCACGCTAGCGGCGACTATGGATACCGTGAGCGAATTGAGCGCAGCGCCCATCAAACCGTCGTTATTCCAGAACTTCTCGTACCACTTAAAGGTAAACCCACCCCACTTGATGCCATATTTGGATGCATTAAAGGAGTTCACCACCAGCACCAAAATGGGGAGATAGATGAGCGTGAGGATCAGGCCGAGAAAACCCCATCTAAAAATCGGCGCCATTGAGTCCTCCTTGCTTATTCACAAAGCGTGCGGCGCGGAAGTACAGCCACAACATAAAGCCCAATAGCACAATCAGAATCACACTGAACGCCGAGCCAAACGGCCAATCGCGTGTGTGCAGGAACTGGGTTTTGATCACATTACCTAACAGCAGGTTTTTTGCGCCGCCAAGCAGATCGGAAATATAGAACATACCCATCGCGGGCAATAACACCATCAAACAACCCGCCACTATGCCAGGCGATGTAAGCGGCACAGTGATATACCAAAAACGTTTTAATGGGCCTGCGCCCAAATCTTTAGCGGCGTGATGCAAACGCACATCGAGTTTTTCCAGTGCCGAATACAGCGGCAGCACCATAAACGGCAGCAAGATGTAGCAGAGACCGAGAATCACCGCGAATTGGGTATAGAGCAGTTGCAAGGGTTTATCGATCACCCCCAACCCCAATAATGATTTATTGATGATGCCTTGGTTACCCAAAATAAATTGGATCGCATAAGTGCGCACTAGGGAGTTGGTCCAGAAAGGCAAAATCACCAGAAACAAAATCACCGGTTGCCAGCGTTTGGGCAGACTCACAATCGCCATCGCAAACGGGTAACCAATCAACAGACAAAACACCATAGCGAGCAGCGACATGCGTAGCGAATCCCACAATACCTGCAAATAAAGCAGATCGAGGGTACGTACATAGCTGTCAGCATTAATAGGCAAACTGACGGTGGCTTGGGGATCGCGCGTTAAGAAGCTGGTGATGATCACCAACAGGTTCGGAAAAAAGACAAACAGCGTCAACCAGACGCTGGCCAGGCCGATGGCCCAAAAACGGAATTGACCCAGACTAGACGTCATGAGGCAACACCACTTCCCAGCCGGGCACCCACTTGATGGCCACTTTCTGGTTCAGGCTGTAATCAAAGGAGGGATCATCTTCATCAAAAAATTCACTGGCAATGACTTCAATGCCCGAGGGCAAGCGAATCAATGAGTCGAGGGTTTTACCTTTATAATTGCGCTCGATAACGGTGCCGACGAGATATTGGTCGGGATGCGGATCATCAATATACTCGACACGCACATCTTCCGGGCGCAGTAACACATTAACCTTATCGCCCGCTTTGAAATTGTGTTCAGCATGCAAGCGCCATTGCAAACCTTCTACTTTTACTTCGTATTCGTGATTGCCATCAACCGCCACAATTTCACCGTTGAGCTGATTAATCTCACCGATAAACTTGGCTACAAACAAATTGGCCGGCTGTTCATAAATTTCGCGTGGCGTACCTAACTGTTGCACTTTGCCCTTGTCCATCACTACTACGCGATCAGACATAGAGAGTGCCTCTTCCTGATCGTGGGTCACATACACAAAGGTGATGCCGAGTTTGCGTTGCAGGCGTTTAAGTTCGATCTGCATTTGCTGACGCAATTTGTAATCGAGCGCGGAGAGGGATTCATCGAGTAACAACAGCTTGGGGCGATTGACTACCGCGCGCGCGATAGCAACACGCTGCTGCTGGCCGCCGGAAAGCTGTGCCGGTTTGCGCTGGGCAAATTCACCCAGACGCACCATCTCCAGCGCTTCAGTAACGCGCGGAGCAATTTCTTCTTTCGCTACACCGCTCATGCGCAAACCGAAGGCGACGTTATCAAACACCGTCATATGCGGGAACAGAGCGTAGCTTTGAAAAACAGTATTTACCGGGCGCTTTTCCGCAGGCACCTGTGCAATATCTTGCCCATCCAATTGAATATTGCCGGAATCAGTTTCTTCCAACCCGGCGATCATTCTCAGCACAGTAGTTTTGCCGCAACCAGAAGGGCCCAAGAGCGTAAAAAATTCGCCGTCAAAGATAGTGAGATCAAAATTATCGAGAACTCGATTATCACCAAATGTTTTGGACAAATTATTGAGAATCAGCAGGGCACGCGGTTCGTTCACCTCGACAGAGCTCCTCTAGTTATTGGGCAAAGGATCAATAGCCACGTGCAAGCGCGCGGGACGATTCAGGTTAGCAAAACAGTAAAATTATCGAGATGCGAAAAAACGCAAAAGAGAGGCCATTCTACTCAAATGAGCAGCTAAAAATCCAGCATTCAACGGCGCAAAAAACCTTACGCAGAATTCAGCTAAACCTATGGATTTAAAGAAAAAATATTCAACGCACTATTTCTGCCGCAACACTCAGCCGCGGCAGAAACAACTCGGCCCCAATAAGGGGCCGATAGCATACAAAAATTATTAGATAGGACGACCACCGTAATCGGGCGTCGGCTTTTTAGGTGGATCAGCCGTCACGTTAGGCTCTACTTCATTTATTTTGCCGCCGCGCGCAAGAAAAGCTGCAATCTGCGCCTCCAGCTCGTCGCGCGCCTTTTGCCGTGACGCTATGCTGAAATCTTCCAGCGCTTCAGACTCAGCCACCTTGGCGGCAGGGCTGGCATAGCTGACTTCATCGCTGCCAAGCACCTCGTCTGCCTCATCGGCATCCTCTTCCCCGTCTGCGCTATCTTCTATTTCTTCGTCGTTAATGGGGTCTTCATCAGTCATAATGTCACCTGAAAACTTGTACAATGTGAGTTCTTAATATTTTCGCCCAAACACAAGCCTGACTACGTAAACAATGGCTCCGGCTAATTTATAGCGCAGACTCTTTTAAACGTCATGATAATGGACGATAAATTTTTAGGCTGTTTTTATATTACCGACGGCCTTTGCGGCGGATTTTAGTTATTAACCTTCGGCAAGTCTAGCATCTGCGGCAAGCGTGAAAAAAAGTTACAGCAAAGTTAGTAATACAACTGAAACTTTGTACAGCAACTCTCCCTTTTTAGACTACTTATCGATCACTATGAATTTCAAACGACTCATAAAACACTTTCCAGAACTAGCGACAAAATCACCTGCGGAACAACACGCTTTGCTCACTCAAGCGCATCAAAACGCATTTAGTGCTGAACATAAATTAAAAATATGGCGCAGCAATCTGTTGAGTGCAGCAATCATGGCAAGCCTGTGTTTTTTATTTGTGCTAGTGCTTAGACCTGCGCTCGGCATGTCGCAACAAACCAGTGCAATTGTATTAATGTTGATTGCCTTTCCGGTATATTTTTTTATTCAACATCGACGCTTCATTAACCAATTACGTCACAGTTTGCACAAACTTTTACCATAAAAAAACGCCACTGGATAAGTGACGTTTTTGTAGTCATTGCGGCAGCTTTAGCAACCACTGCAATAAGTGGATTTGTTACACAGCATCAGAACCAGTTTCTCCGGTACGGATACGAATAATTTCATCCAGCGGCGCGATAAAAATTTTACCATCGCCGATTTTGCCGGTTTGCGCTGCTTTGGTGATAGCTTCTACTGCCTGCTCAACCATTGAATCATCAACCGCTAATTCAATTTTTACTTTCGGCAGAAAATCTACAACATATTCAGCACCGCGATAAAGTTCGGTGTGGCCTTTTTGACGACCGAAGCCTTTTACTTCAGTCACGGTCATACCTTGTACGCCAACGTCTGACAATGCAGTGCGCACGTCATCCAATTTGAACGGTTTTACAACAGCGGTAATCAGTTTCATTATTAATTCCTTTGCTGGAGTCTTGTGAATGCTGGTGCCGGAAAACCCATACCATCAGGTGATTGGTCTGAGCCCGGAAACTTGCGGTAAAGATACACCCAAGCTTCGCACATCAACAACAACTTTAGTAAGAGATAAGGTTTTTACAGCGGTAACCAGCATGATTCATACCGATTACCGCCAGGTTATGTAACGCAATTACTTGTTGGTAAACTCAGGGTAAGCTTCCATACCGCACTCGGCTATATCCACACCTTCGAATTCCTCTTCTTCAGTTACACGGATACCCATCACTAGTTTGATAACAAACCAGACCAGTAGGCTGACGCCAAATACCCAACCGAAGATCACTGCAGCACCAGTCAATTGACCGAGGAAGCTAGTGCCTTCTGCGGTGAAGGGAACCACTAACAGGCCAAATAAGCCTGCTGCACCGTGCACTGAAATCGCGCCGACCGGGTCATCAACACGCAATTTGTCGAGGCCAAGGATAGAAAACACCACGATTACACCGGCAACCACGCCAATCACCACGGAAGCGAATGCGCTAGGAGTATCGGGGCTGGCGGTGATGGCAACCAAACCAGCCAGGGCGCCATTGAGGATCATAGTCAAATCCGCTTTACCAAACAGGATACGTGCGACTATCAGTGCACCTAGCAAACCGCCCGCCGCCGCCGCGTTGGTATTAAGGAACACCACTGCAACTGAGTTAGCGTTAGCGATATCACCCAGTTTAAGCACTGAACCGCCGTTAAAACCAAACCAGCCGAACCAGAGGATTAAAGTCCCCAGAGTGGCTAAAGGCAGATTTGCACCGGTGATCGCATTGATTTCACCATTCGGGCCGTATTTGCCTTTACGTGCACCAAGCAACAATACACCAGCGAGTGCAGCAGAAGCACCTGCCAAGTGAACGATGCCTGAGCCCGCGAAGTCTTTGAAGCCGAATTGGTCATCAAGGTTCAAACCAAACACGCCTTCTGCACCCCAAGTCCAGGAACCTTCCATTGGGTAAATGAAACCTACCATTACCAATGAGAACAGCAGGAAGGCCCAGAGTTTCATACGCTCAGCTACTGCACCCGATACGATTGACATACAGGTTGCTGCAAACACTACCTGGAAGAAGAAATCAGATGCGCCTGAATAGATTGAGGCACCGGTGAAGCCATCTTCGCGCTCAGCAAACCCTTTCAGGGTTTCAGTGACATCGACAGCGCCAATGCCGCTCAGGAAAAAGTTACCGCCGTACATAATCGCGTAACCACATGATAAATACATGATGGTAGAAGTAGCGTAGAGCACCACATTTTTAGTCAGGATTTCAGTAGTGTTTTTAGCACGCACCAACCCTGCTTCCAGCATGGCAAAGCCTGCTGCCATCCACATCACCAAGGCACCACAGATCAAAAAATAGAAGGTATCCATGGCATACTGCAAATGATAAATATTTTCTTCCATCGTCTTTCCCCATCGTTAGCTAGTAAAACATTCGCAAAAAAAGCCCCTTGTACCGCAAGGATATCAAGGGGCTTTTTAATCATTACATGTGATAACCGCGCTCGCCGTGCTCAGCAGTATCCAGACCTTCGGTCTCAACTTCTTCGCTAACACGCAGGCCAATCATGATATCGATCAGTTTGAAGGCGATGAAAGAAACCACACCCGACCACACAATCGTGATCAATACCGCTTTGATTTGAATCCAGGTTTGCGCGCCTATGCCAGCATAGCCCCAAGTGCCCGCAACATAGTCATACACCCCGGTACCACCCAAATCAGGGCTGTTGAACACACCAGTGAGGATGGCACCAACAATACCGCCAACACAGTGCACACCGAATACGTCGAGTGAATCGTCGTAGCCCAACCAGGCTTTCAACTTCAGCACCGCCAACATACAGATCAAACCACCCGCAACACCGATGGCCAAGGCGCCCATTGGGCCAACCCAACCACATGCCGGAGTAATCGCAACCAAGCCAGCGATAGCACCTGAAGCAGCGCCCAACATCGTTGGTTTACCGCGCACCATCCACTCACCGAAGGTCCAAGCCAATACTGCTGCAGCGGTTGCCAGGAAGGTATTGATGAACACTTGTGCAGCAAAGGCGTTAGCTTCGAGGTTAGAACCGACGTTGAAACCGAACCAACCCACCCACAGAATCGCCGCGCCCACCATGGTAAAAGGAACGTTGTGTGGCGCCAGTGATGAGTTACCGAAACCCTTGCGATTGCCAATCAACAAGCAACCAACCAAACCAGCAATACCGGCGTTGATGTGTACTACGGTGCCGCCAGCGAAATCCAGCGCGCCCAATTGGAAGATGTAACCTGCACCCGCAGTCGCAGCAGCAGCCGCTTCAGCAGTAGTGTAAGCATCTGGACCCGCCCAGAACCACACCATGTGGGCGATGGGCAAGTAAGCGAAAGTGAACCAGAGTACTGCGAAAATCAGTACGGCAGAGAACTTCATGCGCTCGGCAAAAGCACCTACGATCAGACAAGGAGTTAATGCCGCGAAGGTCATTTGGAAGGCAGCGTACATATATTCAGGGATATAAATGCCCTTACTAAAGGTAGCTGCAGGCAGCAGATTACCGGCTGAATCGAGCATATCTTTCAGGAACAAGCGATCAAAACCACCGAAGAAGGCGCTACCGGAAGTGAATGCCAGGGAGTAACCGTAGATAGACCAAAGTACCGCAATCAAACAGAAGGTGACGAACACCTGCATCGACAAAGACAAAATGTTTTTAGCGCGAACCATACCGCCGTAAAACAACGCCAGACCCGGCAGCACCATGAAAATCACCAACAGTGTAGCGGTCAACATCCAGGCGATATCGCCTTTTTCAAAGGTAGCAGCAACCGGAGCAGCAGCTTCGGCGGCTTCTTGGGCGAAAGCGCTGCCCGCAGTAAGCATTGACGCCGTCAATAACGCTAGCGGTGTGAGCTTGGCGCCCATACTAAGTAATTTATTCACAAGAATTTCTCCTCAGGTGATTTATCTGATGCTTGCAAGTGGCAACACCTGCGCGCTAGTTATTGATCTTAAAGAGCATCGTTACCGGTTTCACCAGTGCGGATACGCACTACTTGCTCCAATGCGGAAACAAATATCTTGCCATCGCCAATCTTGCTGCTATTGGCAGCCTTACTGATAGCCTCCACCACTGTCTCGGCTTCAGCATCTGATACGGCAATCTCAACTTTGGTTTTCGGCAAAAAATCCACCACGTACTCCGCCCCACGGTAGAGTTCAGAGTGGCCTTTCTGACGACCAAAACCTTTTACTTCGGTCACGGTCATGCCGTGCACGCCTATGTCAGAGAGCGCTTCACGCACCACATCCAACTTGAACGGCTTGATGATCGCTGTTATCAATTTCATTCATCGCGCTCCTGAAAAAAATCCCGCACCGAAAGGTGCGGGAAACACCGGAAGAATGCCTGAGTGACGGTTGATGTCGCAAAAACCTGACGATTCAAACATCCCTGCCGACACCGTTATTGCTAAAGCAACCATTCAGACCAAGATTAATTACTCGGATGGGATTTTGCACAGAGCAGGCCAATTTCATAAAAATTATAAAAATCATCAAGTTACCTACACTTAGCAAGCTAGAGCGCGTAAATATCCAAGTTCGCATACAGGCATTGCACCAATTTTGTACAGCAAGCCAAACAACAAGCACCAATTGTGGACACAGGCACTCAAAGCAACATCTGGCTCAGTCCAAGTAACTCGACAGCCTGCGCAGCGGGTGCGGCCAACAGAGGGAAAAGGTACACTCAGCGCCCGCACCGCCCTTAACTACCGCCGCCAAAATTGAGCATAAAATGATTAAAGATCTAGCCCAGCGATTACTCGATGAAGTGCAAGCGCAACTCGCCAATAGCGAGCAACTTATTCCCAAACGCGAACTCCATATTGCCCTGCAGGCAGCACTAGCGCGGTTGGATCTGGTCACACGCGAGGAATTTGATGCGCAAACCGCCGTACTGCAGCGCACGCGCCAAAAACTGGAAGCACTTGAACAAGAGTTGGCGCGGTTGGATCAGTAATGATTACGGCAGTAACAGCAATTGTGTTCTGCCGCTTGATTGATTTATAGTCATCTACGTTGTTGTGGCACAGACTGCTGCGCTGCAAAAAACCGTTCAAAAACAATCACAAGGAAGGTCAATGTCACTCGCCATCGTAAACTCGCGCGCCAAACTCGGTATTAATGCCCCTCAGGTTACCGTTGAAGTCCACATCTCCAATGGTTTGCCCAGTCTCTCCATCGTCGGCCTACCCGAAACCGCCGTCAAAGAAAGCAAAGATCGGGTACGCAGTGCGCTGATCAACAGCCATTTGGAATTTCCCGCCCAACGCATCACCGTTAACCTCGCCCCCGCTGACCTGCCCAAAGAAGGTGGCCGCTACGATTTACCCATAGCGCTCGGCATACTTGCTGCCTCGGGGCAAATCCCACTAGAGCAATTGCAGCAGTACGAATTCCTCGGCGAACTGGCACTTTCAGGCGAATTGCGCCCAATTAGTGCAGCGCTCCCCGCCGCACTTGCTTGCGGGGATGCCAGGCGCGATTTAATTATTAGCAGCGCCAATGCCAGAGAAGCCGCCTTTAGTAGTATCACGCGCGTATTTGGTGCAGAAAATCTTTTGCAGGTCTGCGCCCATTTGCATCAACGTGAATCCTTATTGCAAGCCGTAGCAGAGCACGATGGCGGCGAATTCAGCAATGATCCGCTTGATATCCTTGATGTAAAAGGCCAGTCGCAAGCCAAACGCGCTTTGGAGATAGCCGCCAGCGGTGGTCACAACCTGCTCTTTTACGGCCCGCCGGGTACAGGCAAAACGATGCTGGCCAGCCGCTTACCGGGAATTCTGCCCAGTTTGAGTGAGCGGGAGATGCTGGATGTCGCCGCTATCTATTCAGTCGCCGCGCAAGCGCAGGATTACCAAGGCCGCAGACGACCCTTTAGAGCCCCGCACCATACCGCCTCGGCGATCGCATTGGTCGGTGGTGGCAGCAATCCACGCCCGGGAGAAATTTCGCTGTCACACGCGGGCGTTTTATTTTTAGATGAATTACCCGAATTCCCGAGGAAAGTGTTAGAGGTTCTGCGTGAACCGCTCGAAAGTGGCGAAGTCCGGATTTCGCGCGCACGCAATCAAGCTTGTTTCCCCGCACGCTTTCAATTAGTCGCCGCGATGAACCCTTGCCCTTGCGGCTATCACGGTAGCGATGCCAACCGCTGCCGCTGTACACCGGACCAAGTCAAACGCTACCGCGATAAAATCTCCGGTCCATTATTGGATCGCATCGATATGCACGTGCCCGTGAGAAGCCTGCGTCAGGGTGAGTTGCAGCACAAAACCCAAGGCGATAGCAGCAGCGTGATACGGGTGCGAGTGGAACAGGCGCGCGCGCGACAAATCGCGCGGCAGGGCAAAGCCAATCACCAATTAAGCGCGCCAGAGCTGGAAATTCATTGCGAGTTAACGCAGGGGGATAAAGCCTTGCTAGAGCAGGCGATTGATAAATTGGGCTTATCGACCCGCGCTTATCACCGGGTGCTCAAACTGGCGCGCACCTTGGCCGATATGGCCGAGCGCGAGCAGGTAAACACAGTGGATATCAGTGAAGCCCTGAGTTACCGCACCTTGGATCGGCAAAGCAACAGCCAATAAAAGCACGATTGATCATTGGCGATAGCTTTAATTGAGCATCAATCGTTGATGCATTGCTGACATTTGCAGCCAGCCAATAATATCGGCGTAGGATTTGGGCGCGGAAAAATAGTAACCCTGCATAAGATCGCAGCCCATTTCCTTGAGCCATTCTTTCTGTTCTTTGGTTTCCACCCCTTCCGCCACTACAAGCTTGCCGAGATTGTGCGCGAGGGTAACCATGGCTTGTACCAAGCGCTTGTCGGTATGGCTGCGATTTAGCTCCTGCAGGAAACCCAAATCGATTTTCACCGTGCTGATGGGCAAGCGCTGTAAGTGCAGCAGCGATGAATTGCCCGCACCAAAGCTGTCGAGCAGAAAATTAATGCCGAAAAACGACAGTGGGCGCATGCACAGCGACACCAGTTCGATATTGTCCGCAAATACGGTTTCGGTGATTTCAAATTCAATATCGCCCGGCTGGATATCATTGTCAGCAAAAATACGCGCGACTTCGTGCACCAGATTGTCATCTTTAAATTGCCGCATCGACAAATTAATGGCCATCATCAAGGGGCCATCCCAGGATTGTTGTAGCAACTTTAAATCGTTACAGGCTTGGCGTATGACCCAATAACCCAAGGCGGTGATGATGCCCGTCTCTTCCGCTGTGGCGATAAAATCGCTCGCGTTCAAAATGCCCATGCCCGGTTTGTCCCAGCGCAGCATGGCTTCCAGTGCAATCACTTTGCCGCTACCCACATCCACTCGCGGAATATAGTGCAGCACAAACTGCTGTTTTTTGAGGGCGGCGCGCAAATCTGCTTCGAGCCGCAGTTGACGCCGCACATCCTGATTCATCATTTCGGTAAAAAACCGGTAACTGCTGCCCTCTTCCTGCTTGGCTTTGTACATCGCCATATCGGCGTGCTTGAGCAAGGTATCGGCATCGCGCCCGGCTTGCGGATAAATAGCGATGCCGATGCTGCAACCCACCACCACTTCGTGGCCGTTAATTTCTGCGGGCTGCTCAATCGCCGCTATGACTTTTTCGGCGATGTGGGCGACATCGGTATTGACCGCGATCTTTTGCAATAAGAGGGTAAATTCATCGCCTCCCATACGCGCGACTGAATCGCTGCGGCGCAGACAGGCGCTCAAACGTTCGGCGCAAATGCGGATAATGGCGTCGCCCGCGTCGTGACCAAAATTGTCGTTTACTTGTTTGAAGCCGTTGAGGTCGATAAACATCAGGGTAAAACTGGCGTTATCGCGCTCGGCCAAGTGAATCGCGTGCTCGAGTCGATCGCGAAATAAAATGCGGTTGGGCACATCGGTGAGCGGATCGTAATGCGCGAGACGGGAGAGGTGCTGCTCGGTTTGCTTGCGCTCTATGGCGTAGCGCAGGGTGCGCTCTAATAAAAGATGGTCGATCTGGCCTTTGATCAGATAATCCGCCGCACCGGCACGTATGGCTTCGCGGTCAACTTCGGTTTCCATCTCATCGGTCATCACCACTATGGGCGTATGGCAGGCTTGCACCCGCACTGTATTAAGCAGATCGCGTGCGCTGGCATCGCCCCAATAATAATCGAGCAAAGCCACATCAAATTCTTGAGACAAGAGTTTGTTGAGTGCGACATCCAAGTGATCGCACCAAACTAATTCATATTCAACGTCACGAACCTGCGCCAACACTTCGGCGATAAGCAAGTACTCGCTCTGCTCGCGGTCGATAAATAAAATTTTAGTTATCTTATCCATTGCTCTCTATCCCTTAACACACAATACAGCACGCAAATCGACTCAATGGTAACAGCCGCCTAAGGCAAACTAAACGCTTTGTTATATAACAAATAACCGCTACAAACTTTCCGACCTTACCTTGTAGTTATAGCGCTTAAGATCGCCGTTGCAAGCACAAGCGGGCTTGTTAGAATGCTCGCCCATCTGCTCAAGGCCGCCACTGTGACTCAACTCAACCCGCGCCAAAAAGAAGCCGTGCTCTATATTGATGGCCCCTGTCTGGTACTGGCCGGTGCGGGCAGCGGCAAGACGAGCGTGATTACACGCAAGATCGCCTATTTAATTGAACAGTGCGATATGCCCGCGCGCCACATTGCCGCGCTCACCTTTACCAACAAAGCCGCACGCGAGATGAAAGAGCGCGCCAGCAAACTGGTCAAAGGCAGCGCCTCCAAAGGCTTGACGGTTTCCACTTTCCACAATCTCGGCCTCAATATCATCCGCCGCGAACATAAAAGTTTAGGCTTTAAACCCGGTTTCTCCATTTTTGACTCTGAAGACGCCCGCTCACTGCTTAAGGAGCTGATGCTCAAAGAGGGTGAGCTGGATAGTGACCATCTGGATCTGGTGCAGCACCAAATCTCCAATTGGAAAAATGATCTGGTCAATCCCGCGCGCGCCTTGAGTATGGCGCAAAGCCCCGCCGAACAGACCATCGCCATTATCTACCAGCGCTACAACCAAGCCTTGCGCGCCTACAATGCGGTGGACTTTGACGACTTGATCCTGATCCCGGTAGAGCTGTTCCAGACCAACGCCGAAGTGCTCGGTCGCTGGCAGCGCAAAATCCGCTATCTGTTGGTGGATGAATATCAAGACACCAACTCCAGCCAATACCTGCTGGTGCAACTGATTGTCGGCGACCGCGGCGCGCTTACGGTGGTGGGCGATGATGACCAGTCCATCTACGCCTGGCGCGGTGCGCGACCAGAAAACATGAGCCTTCTCAAACAGGATTACCCCAGCTTGCGAGTGATCAAGCTGGAGCAAAATTACCGCTCGACCAGCCGTATCCTGCGGGTGGCCAACCATCTTATCGCCAACAATCCGCATGATTTCGATAAGGCGCTTTGGAGCGAGATGGGCTTGGGCGACCCGATTCGCGTACTGCGTTGCAAAAACGAAGAAGCAGAAGCCGAACGCGTGGCGACTGAGATCATCACCCAGCGGCTGCAGAAGCAATACAAATTCCGCGACTTTGCGGTGCTCTATCGCGGCAACCATCAAGCGCGGCTGCTGGAGATGAAGCTGCAACATCACCAGATTCCCTACAAGATCAGCGGTGGCTCTTCGTTTTTTGCCAAAACCGAGATCAAAGATGTGATGGCCTACCTGCGCTTGATCGTGAATCCGGATGACGACAACGCCTTCTTGCGCATCATCAACACCCCGCGTCGTCAAATTGGCACCAGTACGCTGGAAGCCTTGGGCGGTTACGCCAGTGAACGTGAAATCGGTTTGTTTGCGGCACTGGATGAGATGGGTTTGCACAGCCGCATCCCCGAAAAAAACCTCGAACGCTTGCAGCGCTTTTCGCACTGGATCAAACAGGTCACGCAGAATTCGCGCGGTGAAACACCAGTCGATGCGATTCGCGAAATGTTAAGCGACATTGATTACGAGGGCTGGCTGCACCAAAATTCCAACACCCCCAAAGCCGCCGAAAAGCGGCTGGGAAATGTGTTTTATCTGGTCGAATCCCTGCAAAAGAGCCTCGATAAAAGCGCCAATAACGATGAAGATGAGAGCGCACGCATCGAAGATGCCATCGCCAAGTTAGTGCTGCGCGATTTAATGGAGCGGCAGGAAGAAGAGGATGTGAGCGACCAAGTGCAGTTAATGACACTGCACGCCTCCAAAGGCCTGGAGTTCCCCCATGTATTTATGGTGGGTATGGAGGAGGATTTGCTTCCCCATCGCAACAGTATTGAAGACAACAATATAGAAGAAGAACGGCGCCTGACCTATGTAGGCATCACCCGCGCGCAACGCACGTTGAGCATGACGCTCGCAGGCAAGCGCAAACAGTTTGGCGAAATGAGCGAAACCACCCCCAGCCGTTTTTTGGATGAGTTGCCGAAAGAGGATGTGGAATGGGAGGGCTTTGGCGAGCAGAGCGTGGAGAAGAATCTGGCTAAAGGAGAGGAGACTTTATCCAGCTTGCTCAATTTGTTTGATTAATCGTTTTTAAATACGGCAGATTCAAAAACAACAAAGGCGACCCAGGGTCGCCTTTTTAATTATCCGATCAGCTTATTTGCTGTGATCGATCATGTAATCCACACCCGCTTTAATTTCATCGTCGCTACACGCGGCGCACATACCTTTAGGTGGCATGGCGTTAAAGCCTGCCAGTGCGTGGGTATAAAGAGTGTCTTTACCTTTGGCTACACGCGGCGCCCAATCAGCGGCAGTACCGTATTTGGGCGCACCCATCAATCCGGCGGAGTGGCAAGTGGTACAAAAACCTTCGTATACCTGCTTGCCACTTTTAGGGCCAGCCGTTGCAACCGGTGCTGGCGCCGCAGCGCAATCTGTGCCGGACATACAGGTGCTACCGACTGCCGCAATACGCGCGCCTACTTCTTCGTCACTCGCGACAGCAGTACCGGCAACCAGACCAGCAACAAACAGAATTCCGAACAATTTTTTCATGTGGCTCACGGTGTTTTCCTCGTTGGTATCAGGCGGCTGAAACTCTACTCCAGCGCTGCCCATTATAAATTCAGCTGATCGAGCGATCATTGGGCGCGCATTATAGCGGCAAATACCCACACAGGCGATGGTAGTATTGACCAGTCGCAAACCAAATTTTATGCCGATTTGATCTGCCTGTATCTACTGTTATGCTTACAAGCAAGACTTATACCCCTTTTAGGATCATGGCCGGTATGGAATATAACAGCGTTACCTTTGTCGCCTTTTTTAGCGCTGCAGTCGTTTCCGCCCTGCTGACCGTCACTTATTTATTCCAGCTGGTTCGCAAACAAAAAACCTGGGTGTTTGCCGGTGCTGCTGCAGTTCACACCTTGCACCTCGGCGCCATAGCGCTGTCATTTTCAACCCAGGCAATTCCGCTCTACTTGCTGATCATTTTTGAATATCTGCACTTTAACGCCTGGGTGTTCTGCATCGGGCTGAGCCTGAAACACAATACCCAGCGCAAACAACTGCCCGCCAGCCTGCAATTACTGTTCAGCGGCGGCTGGCCGATTACCGCGCTGGCGATCACCATGTTGTTTATCCCCAATATGAATCAGGCTGGGCTATCGGTGTGGTTCGCGCTGGGTTTGGCGGTTATCGCATTGGTTAGCGTCGAACAGCTTTATCGCTACGCGGCCGAGAATGATCGCCAGATCAAATTGCTGTGTATGAATCTCGCGGCAATTTTCCTCTACGACATTTATTTGTTTACCCACGCGCTGATTTTCCAGGGGCTCGACCCTATGCTGTGGCAATCGCGCGCGGCGGTGTCCATCGCTACTTGCCTGTTTATGGCACTGGGCGGCATGCTGTTATTGCAGCGCCATGAGCGCCCTGCCAACTTCAATTTATCGCGCCCAATTGCCTTTTACACCACCTCGTTAGTCGGCGTAGGAATGCTCATCACCGTGCTCTCACTCGGCGGTTACTATGTGCGTCTGTACGGCGGCAACTGGGGCACCGTTTTCTACAGCCTTTTATTAGTGGGCGCAGTGCTACTGATTGCGACGGTATTTATCTCCAGCCGAATACGCATGAAGCTCTCGGTTCTGATCAATAAACACTTATTTCGCTACAAATACGACTACCGCAACGAATGGTTGCGCTTGATCAATTATCTCGCGCAACCAGCCGAGGCGAGCGAGGTAAACCAGCGCGCGTTTTATGCCGTTGCCTCCACCACCAAAGCCCCCAGTGGTGCCATCTGGCTGCGCAAACAAGGGTTTTACGAACCGGTTTATCGCGCCAATCTGCCCAGCTTTGTCGAGCTACAAGAAGAGCCGGTTGATAGCCCTTTTTGCCGCGCGTTTATCGAATCAGAATGGGTGTTCATCCCCGACAACGGCGATAACGAGGCACTCGGCCAGCACAATGAACTTTTGCCACACTGGACGCACAACATCCACGACCTGTGGCTGATGTTTCCTTTAATTGTGGGCGAAGAATTAGTGGGATTTATGGCACTAACCAAACCCGGCGGCGATGAAACGCTTACCTGGGAGGATCTGGATTTGCTCAAAACTATGGGGCGCCAGATTGCCAGCTATCTCAAACGCCACCAGCAGGCGGAACAGCTGGTTGAGGGCAGGCAGTTTGATACCTATAACAAATTGGTCGCCTTTATTATTCACGACTTGAATAACCTGATTGCGCAGCAGGCGCTGGTGGTGCGCAACGCTGAAAAACACAAAGGCAATCCCGCCTTTTTTGAAGATGCGATCAAAACCATCAGCAACTCCGTAGATCGTATGAACAATCTGCTGAAAAAACTGCGCCGCGATGACTCGGACTTGGTCAAGCGCCTATCGATAATGGAAGTGGTGCATCAGGCTATCAATGAATGCCAACGCAGCAGCCCGATGCTCACTGCGGAAATACAGCCCACTAATCGCACCATCAATGCCGACCAGGTGCGTTTGGTAATGACCATCACCAACTTCATCAAAAATGCCCAAGAGGCCACGCCAGACAGCGGTAAAGTTCATGTTACACTGCAAATTAACAGTAATTCGGCGGTCATCGTCATCGAAGACACCGGTTCTGGTATGGATTGGGATTTTATCCATAACCGCCTTTTCAAACCATTTGAGACCACAAAGTCCGGCAAAGGTATGGGAATTGGCGTCTACCTGTCGCGCGAATACATCAGTGAGCTGAGCGGCACACTGAAAGTGACCAGCGAACTGGGCGAAGGCACCACCATCACTATCACCCTGCCCTTGAACAAGGATTAGCCAAAACGCATGAGTAAATCACCTTCATCCAAACCTATTTTGCTGATCATCGAAGATGATGCTGGCCTGCAAAGCCAATTGCGCTGGCACTTTGATCAATACGAAACCATCGTTGCCGACAATCGCCAAGACGCCATTGCCGCCCTGCGCCTCCATGAAGCCGCAGTGATTATTCAGGATTTGGGCCTACCGCCCGATGAAGATGGCGTCGATGAAGGCTTCAAATGCATCCAGGATATTTTGCGCATTTCGCCCAACAGCAAAATCATTGTGATGACCGGCAAAACCGACCGCGATAACGCCCTGCGCGCGGTCGCCATGGGTGCTTACGATTTCTACCAAAAACCGGTCGATCCCAACACCCTCGACCTGATCGTGCAACGCGCCTTCCATATCCACGAGCTGGAAGACTACAACCGCCGCGTTAGCCTCTCGCAGCAGGAGCCACTGGTCGGCCTAATCACTAACGATCCACAACTACTTAAAATCTGCCGCCAACTCGAAAAAATCTCACCTACCACCGTTACCTGCACCTTGCTCGGCGAAAGTGGCACCGGTAAAGAAGTGATGGCCCGCGCCATTCATCAGCTAAGTCCACGCAAGAATAAACGCTTTGTCGCTATCAATTGCGCCGCCGTGCCAGAAAATTTGATCGAGAGCGAACTCTTCGGTTATGAAAAAGGTGCCTTCACCGGTGCCAACAAGACCACTATCGGCAAAGTGGAGACAGCGAATGAAGGAACCCTGTTTCTCGACGAAATTGGTGACATGCCTCTCAATTTGCAAGCAAAGCTTTTGCGCTTTTTGCAAGAACGGGTTATTGAACGCGTCGGCGGAAGATCGGAGATTCCTGTTGATGTACGCGTGATCTGCGCGACCAATAAAAACCTCGAAGAAATGGTGAAAGTAGGCAGTTTTCGCGAAGACCTGTTCTACCGCATTTGTGAGATGACCGTGATCATTCCACCACTGCGCAACCGCTTGGGCGACAAAGTTTTACTCGCACGCCATTTCAAACTCAAATTCGCCAAGGAGCACGGCCAAAATGTCACCGGCTTTACCCCGGATGCCATAGCCGCAGTAGAAAACTACTCTTGGCCAGGCAACATTCGCGAAATGGAAAACAAAATAAAACGCGCAGTGATTATGGCCGACGGCAAACACATCACCCGCGAAGATTTAGGCTTGGCCGAAGCTGGTGAATTGTCACTGAACTTACGCCACGTGCGTCAGGAAGCGGAAAGAGGCGCCATATTAAGAGCTCTGAGCATGACCGATAGCAATATTTCGGCAGCGGCTAAATTACTCGGTGTAACCCGCCCGACGTTTTACGATTTGATTAAAAAGTACGATATGAACCAGCATGGCTTAATTGGCGCCAATGACTTGGGTAGTAGCGATAAAGAGTTTTAACGCTGAATTTAATAACTAGAAAGGTGTAGCCGCAACATTGAGTAAATCTTGAGCAGTCGCTTCAATTGCCCTTTCATAATAAAATGGCATAAAGAAGCGAACTGAACAACAAACCAGTCATCACATTAAGTGAATAGCTCATCTCGAAATCAACAAAAACTGATGAGATTCACAACTACTGCATCTGTAGATGCTAGAAACTAACTTGATAGAACATTTGCTCTATCCATTGGCGTAGCCAAGATCAACGAATTTTAGAATTTCAGGTATTTATTGATGTACATGCGTGCAAAAAAACTGATGTATCTGGCGCTTGTTATCATAGCCCCGACTTTGCTTTCAGCCTGTGGCGGAATCTCCGATACCGAAAAATCCGAGCAACTGGTCAATACCGTTCAACACGCTGGCAGTAGCAGCGTGGCCGTTACCAATGGCACTTTACCAAGTTCAATTGCCCAATCATCCACAACTGGCTCGATTGAAATAGCACCATCCAGCTCAGAACAAAATTCCAGCAGCGTATCGCCACCACAAAACAATACCGCCACAGTTGATTCGATAGCGCCGAAAGCTACCAAGCTGCAACTGTTTAAGCTATCAACAAACAACGTTACGCTGACGTGGGATGACGCTACCGACAATACCGCGATTAGTCATTATGAAATTGAACGCAATGGCGAACTTATCGCGACACTGGCCTTCCCGCTTTACACTTACACTGACGCTACTGTAGTTCCAGCAACGCAATATTCCTACTCTATTAGAGCGTTTGACCTTGCAGGCAATAGCTCTACCACCTCGCCGATACTGAGTGTACGCACGACAACTAATGTGAGCGTAGCTACCAGCTCGAATTCAAACGCAATTAAGACCGGCATTAGCTCAGCAGCGAATTCAGTTGCACAAACAAGCTCTAAAGCAAATTTGAATTCAAGTGCAAAATCCAGTTCTATTCCAAGTGTGAGCTCTAAATCCAGTTCGAGCGTAAGTTCAAAGGTGAGCTCCAGCTTAAGCCTGAGCTCCAAATCAAGCTCTAGCTCAGTTATAAGCTCAAAGCCCAGCTCTAGCTCAAGTGTGAGCTCTACATCTAGTTCGAGCTTAAACGTAAGTTCAAAATCTAGTTCCAGTTCTAGCCTGAGCTCTAAATCCAGCTCGAGCTCCAGTGTCAGTTCAAAATCCAGTTCTAGCTCAAGCCTGAGTTCTAAATCCAGCTCAAGCTCAAGCTCAAGCTCAAGCTCAAGCTCAAGCTTGAAAAGTATTGCGATAAGTTGGGATCACCCTACGCAAAGAGAGAACGGCGCCTTCCTTGATTTGAATGAAATTGGTGGTTATGAAATTCGTTATCGCAAACCAACTGACAGCCAGTACACCCACGTAACGCTTAATGGTAGTCGCACGACTGAATATGTTGTTAAGGACGCGACAAGCGACCTGGAATTTGAAATAGCGATATTTGATAGCAACGGCGTTTATAGTCGATTTGTGAAAGTGGCCAAGCAGTAGCGAGCCGATATGAGCTAGGGATTTTTTTATTTTTCCGCGCTATTATGATTTGCTCCACACTTCATTGGACTTATTAGCGCGCTATTTATGGATATAAGCCGGAAACTAACCAAGCTACGCACTTCTATACCCCTCTTTGCGGCAATACTGGCCGTAGCCTTACTTTACTACCCCAGCCTCATTACCCTATGGAAAAAATGGATAATGTGGGATCAAGATTTAGCGCACGCACTACCCACCTTGGCCGTTATGTTTTTTCTTCTAGCGCAGCGGAATTTCAGTAAAACAACGACTTCAGTTTTCAAAACCCCCTGGTATTGGCTCCAGCTTATTGCATTAGGTGCCTGCTCTTTCCTCTGGTATCTGTTTGAAAGCCTCAGCATTAGCCTACCGGCCTACCTCCTCATTGTAGTTATTCTTTGCTTGTTTATTAGCACCAGCTTATCCGCCAAAGTAATGTTTGCGACCATCCCTTATCTAGGGCTCATTATTTTTACGATTCCAATATGGTCAGAGCTAACAACTCTATTGGTAGAACTCAGCAGTAAGATGGTGGGCTATGCGGTAAAGCTGAGCGGCCTCACCGCGCTTATCGATGGCAGCAGTATTTTTCTACCCTCTGGCACTATTTATATTGCTGATGGTTGCTCCGGGTTACGCTACCTAACCATTGCGTTGCTGATGGGCTATCTGTTGATATTGATCAATCAGTACAATTGGCAGCGCGCTATTACGACCATTGTGATAGCAACGCTATTAGGTTTATTCGCTAACTGGTTGCGAATTTATCTTTTGGTTTTGATTGGTTATCACACCGAAATGAAAAGTAGCATGATGCAAGATCATGAAACTTTCGGATGGATAGTATTCACGTGCATTCTCCTACCCTCCATTTATTTCTCGCCTATTTCAAAACAGATCAGGCCCAATATAGAAATACCCTTACGCCCGTCATGGTTGGCATCGTTACTACTCATGATTGGCCCCGCGCTTTTACTTCTTAGCCCGGCCCCCATCACCAACCACCAACCACTTAACCTTAAACATTTGGACAACTATATAATTCATAATCAAACACCAATAGGTGCCCGCCTGATTAGTGATATACCTACCAGAGAAAAACGTGTAGTGATGATCGATGGATTAAATATACAAATCGATTTATTTACTCATGCCCCTAAAAGTAAACGAGAGGAGGTAGTTCCGTATATTGCATCAATGATCGACAGCGCCATATGGAACAAGGAGAAAAAAGTTATTTTAGATAGTCAAACGGAAAATTTCGAAACCGAAATTTATAAACGTATTGGAAGTACGGCGCGCATAGTCGTAGCCAAACAATATATTGTTGGTCACCATTACACAGATAAATACCTAAACGCTAAACTATTGCAAATAATTGCCAAAGCAAGTGGCGACAGTTATTTTGGATTATTAGTTAGTCAGGTGAATTGCGCTACAAATTGCGAGAAAGAAATATCAACCTTTGGCTCTGCACTGAAGGTAATCAGCAAACCACAGGAATAGTTACTCTGGAATACCGTTCTTTTTTAAGAGCGCCAGTATTTTATCGCGATGCACTTTCGTCACTCCTGAATGCACAGGTAATGTCATAAATTTTTGCGCGAACTGCTCTGCATTACCTATAACTTTCGGCACAGACACAAGTCCATTTACGCCATCAATTTGATCGATGGCGGCAGGATACATAGCAGTAGCTCCCAATCCTAATTTACGTAGTTGTGCTAACAAATTATCACGCTGTTCAGCGCTTGCGCAAAGCAATGGATAGCGCAACAGTTGTTTACGGCGCAGCGCAGCTCGCACCCCGAATTGCTGCAGATTATTTCCCACCAGAACATCATCATAATATGCCGCTAGCAACGATGTTCGTGCTAAGTAGCGACTAAAGTTTTCACTTACTAGCGATATTCGAAACGAATCCATTGCGTTAATTTTTTCCAGCGCAACATATCTAGTTTCACCGAGATGAAAAAAAGGATTTCGATTCAATAATAGAAATAATTTTGGTGTTAGCAGAAAATTATAGGCTTTCACTTTGAACGGTAAAAGTAGTGAAGGCACCACCGGCTTACCAATTTTTGTCTTTGTGGTCTCTGCAAGCGCCTTCCGGGAAAGCAATAAGCCGCCACCTAATAAACTTAAAGGTTTACCACGGCCAAACGAAAAAATTGTGTAGTCAGAATCTACCGTAACATCCTCTTTTTGCATTGGAAACCATTGGGCATTATCTTCGATTAAACGAACCGAAAACCCTGACGATCGGATAAGCTGACGCAGCTCAGTTAGGCGCTCAGCAATACCCAAAAAATTGACCGCAATAACAGCAACAACATCCTCGTCTAACTGCGCACGTAATTGTTCAAGATCATAGGAGGGATCATCAGTACAAATATCCACTGCCATAGGTTCAACGCCTGCATAGATACACGCAGCGACAAGATCCGGACAGCAATACCCTGGAATAATGACGCGAGGATTTTGCACTTGGGGAAAATAGGTTTTGGCATCAAGCACTGCAAGCGCAAGCGCCGAGGTTCCTGAATCAACCCAATATTGATGACCACCTAAAAATTCAACCAGACTATTTTCAAGTGAGGAATGCAAAGATATTTTATGCCCCACAGGGGGCAGATCGCCGTGCATAATCATCGCGCTGAAGGTTTCCATGTTGTCATGCGCTGACCTGCAATAAATTTAATTGCAGCATCTAACAATGCGACATTCACCTGCACAAAAAAATACACCAATTTAATAACAGAAATAGATTGTAGATGCGGTAAAAAATGCGCAACTACAGCCACACCATAAAATGCCAGTTGCCCCAAAAACAGCAAAAAATAAAATGCTCCATTGTCGGCAAGCAGTGCATTCAGCAAGAAAAACCCCAGTAAGAACCAAGGAGTCAACCAGCGCATTAATTTATGCGATATAACTTGAAAGGAAAAAAAACCGAACTTGCCAAAATTCAACACTTCAGTATGGCGAGACAAACCGGTCATACCCCGAATTACCGTTCTGATTTTGCGCTGATATTCTTTTGAGGGATCCTTTAAATCCTGATAAAAACCCAAGACATCAGGTGCAGTCATCGACTTGAGGCCGGCCTTAGCCGTATTTAACGCCGTATTAAAATCGCTGGGCGCATGAATATCCCATTCATCGCACAAAGATTTTCGCACCGCAAAAAATGAACCGCTCAAACCCACTAAACCAGCCAATTTAGATTCTTGCTGACGCAACCACATTTCATATTTCACGTAAGCACCTTCGCCAGCTACCGCGCCATCCTGAGAGATAAATCGATCCTCACTAGAGACAGCACCGATGGATGGATTATTAAAGTAAGCCACTAATTTTTGTATTGCATCGGCTGGAATTTCGGTAGCAACATCACTAAATACGAGAATGTCACCACTCGCTTCTTTAATCGCACACTGTTGTGCGTGCTCTTTACCTAAACGCTCCAGTGCACGCACCAAACGTACATTGCGCCCGGAATATTCCCGTACAATTTCATCGGTTGCATCTTCGGAACAGTCGGATGCGACAATGATTTCAAATGCTGCATCACTGAAAACCAATTGCAAACTATTTTCAATTTTTGCACGAATCCTGGATTCTTCATTGTAGGCCGTGACAATTAATGAAACACTCGGCGTCACTGTAACGCCATCCCCAACTGCCGTGCTGGCTTTCGCTCCAGTTTTTGCCACTAGTACTCGTAAAACCAAAGGATAAATAAAGTAACTATAGATGGCAGCAATACCAAACAACCAAAACAAAAATGTTAACATTCTGACCTCTTAAACTGTCCTTAACACAGTGAATACTTCGACATTATGCAAGCAACTAGCACACCGCCGAATCCCAATGGTGAAAATCTGATTCTAACCTCACCCGTTAAGGTTTTGCACATCATATCTGGCGACCTCTGGGCAGGCGCAGAAGTTCAGGCCTATACATTACTCACGTCCTTACCCCAGGAATTTGAACTACTTGTGATATTGATGAATCATGGTGAATTGGAACAGCGTCTAATCACGGCGGGAATTAAGACCCAAGTAATTGATGAGCGCAGCACGACAAGCATAAAAATTATCCGCGAGCTGATGACATGTATCCGCCACTTTTCACCACACATTATTCACACGCACCGCCAGAAGGAAAATATTCTTGGCACCATCGCCAACCTGCTTAGCCAATGGCCAAAATCTAAACGCATCCGCTCATTAAGAACGGTACATGGCGCGCCGGAACACAGCGCTACAGGCTTAAAGCAGCTGATCATCAAGCTCGATCAAGCCTGCGGCAACTATGGGCAGGATGCGATTATCTCCGTTTCCGACGACCTTACCCAAAAGTTGCAAGGGCAATTCAAAGCGGAGCGAATTTACACGATCCACAACGGTATTAATGTCCAGCAACTAGCACAGGTCAAACCCGCCTCTGACATCCGCGAAGGCGCAGAAAAAACTCTTCATCTCGGCATTATTGGACGGCTGGAAGCAGTTAAACGGGCGGATATATTCCTACAAACAGCGGCCTATTTAATCCAACAAGCACCGGAGCAGAAATTCCATTTTCATGTGATTGGCGATGGAAAACTCCGCGCGCAACTGGAAGAACTCAGCAATCAATTAGGGCTGGAGACGGCAGTACGCTTCCACGGCCATCGCACTGATTCACAAGCAGCGATAGCGGCAATGGATTTTGTGATTATGTGCTCAGACCACGAAGGGACGCCCATGACCGCACTGGAAACCCTGGCGCTAGGTAAACCACTTATTGCCCATAAGATTGGGGGCCTTGCCGAAATACTTCAGCATTACCCTGAATTACTGGTTAGTCGCCACTCTCCCGAAGGATACGGGCAATGCCTGCTCAGCTTACTCAACACACCCTCTCAGCCCAACCTACCGCGCCACTACACTAGTGAACATAACGCCACTTTGACTAGCCGGTTATATTGCGAGATAGGTAATCTGCAAGTAACTCAAGGCATGACTCAAATTGAAATGGATAACGTTAGATGACAGCAACCAAAAACACACTGCTCATTGCAAACTTTGACTCTGGAGTTGGCTACGCTTGGGCTTTAATTGAAGACTTTTGGATCGCTATTGATAAAGAAAATAAGAAAATAAACCGCGGTTCCATAATCTGCTACCCAAGCATATCCACAGTTGCACCCAAAATTGTTGCGGCAAAGATCGCAACATCTATACATGACTTTAATAACAAGAGCGCAACTCAAATAATAAAAAATATCCAATTTATCTTAAGAAATAATATCGACACGCTATATATTACCGACCAAAAAAAACGAAGTTATAAATACGGGCTTTATAGGTTGTTTGGTGTCAAGAAAGTTATTGTTCATGACCACTCCCCTGGCAGACGCAAAGATCAAAACAAAATTATTGCAACTGTAAAGAAAACTTTTGCTAATGCGATTCCCGGCATTACCTGCAACGCAGCATTTGCAGTTAGCCCTTACATAGCAAAAAGACTACACGAAATAAATGCCCTACCTGTCGAATCGATTTATGAAATAACTAATGGAATTAAACTGAGGCACACCCAACCCAAAAAGCTATCATCAGATGCAGTGAGAATTGTAAGCGTCGCACGATTGACTCCTTATAAAGGCATAGATTTTTCGCTACATGTGATTGCAAAAGCCCTTCAGCAGCTACCCAGCAAAACCCTGCATTATTACGTTATAGGGGACGGTCCAGAATTAAATTCACTAAAAGAACTAACTCGATATTTGGGATTGAGTGAAGTAGTTACTTTTACCGGAAAGTTAGATCATTTGAACGTGATTGAGAAATTAAAAACCTGTGATATTGCATTTCACCCATCCAAAGGAGAAGCAATGTCACTGGCTATATTGGAATATATGCAAAGTGAGTTAGCCATACTCACTTCCGATAACCCGTCAGTTTGCTCGGCATTTGAAGCAAACAAAGAAGGCATAACCTATCAAGAAAACAACATCCTTGATGCAGCGGAAAAACTAACTATGCTTTCACTCGATAGTGAATTACGGCTCCGCCTTGGGCAGAAGGCAAGAAAAAAGGTCATTTCTCACTATAGCGATTCACTGATGATGGAAAAATTTATTATGGCCTATTCGAAAGTAATTTCCGCTTAAATACTGTAGCTAATTTTCCGTAAGTACTTACGCTTGAAAGACCCGTCAACACATAACTAACACCCAAAATCAGATGCTTTTTCTTAATATAGCTAATTCCTGTTCTAAAATATTTCGGATAAATATATTGGTTAAAAGTCGCTTTTGGCATACCGTGCTTATACAGATCGCGCACAAATTCCATTGTTTGAAGTACGATTCTATTTTTTGTTATGTAATCATCGGACTTATTAGAACCGTGAACCCTTACAGTGGCCGCATTATGATGAATGTAAACAAATGCATATCTAATGGATAACTTTAGAACAAAATTAAAATCTTCAGATTTTAAAACACCAGGATCCCACCGATATTGCTGATGGACAAGAGCCTTAACAACAAATGCTGAAGGATAAAAAGCATACCCTCTCAGTAATAACTCAACTAGCCTGTGACCAGAAAAAAACCATGTATCACCATCACATTTACTTGAGTATTCGAAAAGATAGGGAAATATGTCGGTGTTTGTTGTGCTATAGGGAACTGTAGTGGCTCGAATATCATGCTTGGCAAAGTCATGAAAGAATAAGCCTGCATCCGGATATTTTTCTACATTGCGAGCAATTAGCTCCAGCTTATCTTTTCTCCATAAATCATCACTATCCAAATAACAAATATAATCACCGCTTGCAGCTTCCACACCGGCATTTCTTGCAGTAGAAACGCCTGAGTTTTCCTGCACAATAACAATGATCTTCGACCCAAATCGCTTCGTCAATTCAGCAACCGAGTCATCACTGGAGCCATCATCAACAACAATAATTTCAAACGCAGGATACGTTTGGCACAATACAGATTCCACTGCATCGCACACCATATCTTGTCGATTGTAGTTGGGAATCACAACAGAAAATTTAGCAGGCATATTCACACTAGTCCCCAGACTTTTCTTTTAATAGGAAGTTTAAAATCAGCCCTTTTTTCATAAGCACCCAAGCGACGGACACCATTACCGCTCCCAAAGCAACCAAAAATGCAAGTCGCGCGTACATCAACTCAATGTTGCCCAATATCCAATATATGCTCAATGTAAGCACCGAATAAAATAATAATAGTAAAGCCACTTTCAACTGACTAATTCCCAGATCAAATGTTTTCTGCGAATAGAAAGCATTGACCGCATAAGTAACCACTGCTGTTACAGCAAGCGCCACAGCTGGCCCAATATCACCCAACCACCACGTAAACACAAACAAACCCGCGGTAATTATTGGGGCCGAAAAAAGTGTCATATTAAAAATATAATAATTTTTTTCCTTAACCATATACGAAAAATTCATGAACATAGCCATACATGTAAAAATGTTTGCTATTACAAGTAAAGGAATAAATTCGGCGGAACCATGGAAACTTTTCTCCGTTAACAAAACGATAATGACATCTGCACCAGCAATGATAAACAGTGATGTAATAGCAAGCCCAGCAATAACAAAATAATAAATATGAGAAAAAGCCTCAGCACCTTTATTAGTATTTAAAAGTTTGAATCGCTCTGCTTGCCAATACTGAAAAAAGGGCGTCCAAAACAGAACCATCACTAACCCTGAAAATCGCGAGGCCAAAGCATAAAGCCCAAGCACCTCCAGATTAATTTTTTTGCTGATAAAGAGCATATGCACCGAACCAACATACAAACCAACCAGTGATGTATACCAAAGCGGGGCGCAAAATTTTAACATCACCTTGAGTGCAGATTGATCCAACGCAATAGCAGAGTCCATGTTTTGGTACGCAATATACTGAAGTACGATAGTTAAAATAATAGAGGCAATCAGGTTACTCAATAACAAGCCTACGACGCCATATTCAAAAATAACGATCAACAATATATTGAGCGCTAACTGAAAGGCTAATTTAAGTAATGCTAACTTTAAATAGAGCGAAGGATTTTCCTGGAGGCGCAAAAAAAGCAGGCCATATGTCTCCAATCCGTTAAATACAATCATCAGCCCGCCGATAACAACAGCTACACTGTAGGCGCGCGTTTCAAACATAAGCGCCGAAATACCACCGCTCCAGAACAGGACAATAAAGAGCGCAATAATACTCAGCGCTGTAGATGTGATTACTGCTGTTGTATATAGCTGGGGCAGGGTAAATGAATAATTCTTATCGTGTAAATATTTAGGTATGGCCTGCCCCAAGCGAGCGCCAAAAACAATCTCACTGAGTGAAACCATAAAAATAACAAGACTAGCAACGCCGTAATCTTGTGGGGTCATATGATGCGTATAAATAGGCAGCATTACAAAACCTACCAACTGAGCCAATAACCCAGAAAAACCATAAGCACCGGACTTTCCCAGTATCGAACCCAGAAGATTATTCTTTTTCATATTCAAACACTTCATCCTTACCTATCGATATTCTGCCGAATTGGACAACATTGGCAGGAGTGAGAACAATCAGCGTCAATTAGCTGACTAACAAATACTAAGCTTAACTTGTGTGACGCCCTAGCAGATAACAGTGACAAAAAAGTAATCATTCAAATTCCCATTATGGTTAGTAATAACATGGTTATTACTCAACCGAATAACAAGATAACTTTAAAGGAAGTATCACCATACTGAAAATAATTAAATCCCTTCAATTTGGCAGCAAATGGATTTATGTTAATAACAACTCAAGCCATCCTATGTAAATCCCCGAACAAATGTGACGCCTAGAACATTCACCAAGAAAAATTATTTTTTATACACCGCAATTGGTTTAACAATGAACTAAACTGCTTGTTGAACATCATTTGAGCTGGGGTAAGATTCTATGTTTAATTTCACAAAAGTTTTCATAACATTTTTGGCTATAAGTAGCTGCGCCACCCTGAATGCAGCCGAATACTGGGTTTCTAAAAAAGGTAACGATACTAATAACTGCGCTTCATTATCCTCAACCTGCCTGACGATTCAACGGGGATTAAATCTCCTAAAACCCGGGGATATATTAAATATTGATGAAGGAACCTATATCGAGGATTCAACGAATAGCACAATTACCAGTAAGTGTGGGCTGCTTGATGAGAATTATGGCAGCCTCTGTATAAAAGCGTCAGGAACCCCTGATAAACCGATCACCGTTCGCGCTCAACCCGGCAAGGAAGGAAAGGTAATAATTGATAGCGATGGTAAACGTGCCGGGCTAATTATTAGCAAATTCGACTACATTCACGTAAGAAATCTCACATTTATAAATAGCTGGACAGGCGGCATTGCAACACCAGGCGGCCCCTCATCTATCCCCACAGAAGAAATACTCAGTATCGGCTGTGTAATAGAAGGCAACACTATTTTGAATACTACAGGCGCCTATGGTGTCAATAATTCAGCAATTTATATGTGGAGCACAAAAGACTGGATTGTACGCAACAACATAGTCCACTCTGTGTTTGGTAATGGCACAAATAGTAATGGCATACAATCCTACGGTACCGTTAACGCTTTAATTGAAAATAACACCATTTCAGCTGTTGATCACGGCATCAATTGGAAAGATCACTATGTTACAGATCTTACATCTAAGGGGCACGTGCAAGAGTCAATCATTCGTAATAATAGATTCTCAGTTACCGCGGTAGGTATTCGCATCAGCATTAGAGGTGATGGCTCAAACCCGGCTGGTCACAATCTAATAGAAGGTAATATTATCGAGATGAATAACGAAGCCGCTGTAGGCATTGGAGCCTACCTTGCGGGTGCAAATGCAATGAGCGGCGATTTTGAAATTAAAAATAATCTTTTTGTGGGTAAAGCTACTAGACACAAGGCCGTAGATGCTGATGGTATTAATTCCGTTAAGATTGTTGGGAATGTTTTTTCAGGAATAGACACCACTGTATCGTTACGGCTTCAAAATCTTGAACGACCAGCCAAACTAATAGAATCTAATTACAATGTTTATGATGGCGTCATTCAGATTCAAAATGATAAATATAGCGGCGATGAAGAAACCTATAAGACGTTAGTGGCATGGCAGCAAGCTAAGCCGTCTGCTGATCCGACAATAATATCCTTGAAAGTTGATAACCCCGACAAATACAGTATTCAACGCAGCGACACCCGCATTCTTGCCAAAGCCATAGCAGATGCTAACGCTAATTACAAAGATTTTATTCCAACGTTAACAGGCCCAAATGGAACCACCTATCAGCCAGGCCCATACCAGAAACCTAATCAAATTATAGGATCAAGTAAAGAGCTCACATCTGGGCCAATCGCACCGCAAAATGCAGTAAGCAAAGAACTGTGAGCTAATGCCGCACATTGAACAAACGCAGCAGATATTGCTCTTAACAAAACCGGATACTAAAAAATGTTGTTTAATTTTAGTGTCCGGCTTTAATGTCGCAGATCAATATTAGTAGCCCCTGCGACATAATTATTGCTAGCCAAATGAAAAGCGTTTTTTATATTTTTCCAAAAGATAGCTTAAAAAACTTAGATCCAATCTATCAAGTACCCATCTGATTTTCGGAAATCTACGCGAAATATACAAATTTGCCGGGCTATTTAATACACCGGCATCTTTTTTCATTTGCTCATATCGAGTTCCATACCTATGCCCACTTGGCCCGGCATAATGAATAAAATAACTACGAAATCGCGTCTCAGTATTTCTGATAACTCTCGTATGATTAAATTTATATCCTAAATCAATCATTTTGAAATCTAATTTGTTGACCAAATAATTAAAAATAGGCTGATCTGACATAATATGATCTTGATTGGTATCATCACCAATCCAATTTAACAAAACCTCAGATTCAGGATTAAACAGTTCTTTGTGCGCCATGCCAAACATCATCACACCTGAATTAAAGTAAGGCCGACTCCAATTGACACTACCTAGCTTATTTTGTGTGACATCGCGATGAACTTTTGACATTGAATAAGCTTCTTCAGAGGCGGCGCCAAAGGTATCCACAGGGCATAGATCAAAAAGTGATGGTGCATCTGGCGCAATTAATATATCTGTATCGACAAATAATATTTGCTCATAACGTCCATCAAGATATTCCCATACTTGTAATTTTTCATAGGTCATTAACTTAAGTTTTTCAATGTATCTGGGGGAATCTATAACAATAAACTCTGCATTACATTTGTTCGCATATGCAATCAAGCTGGGATGCGTAACACGCCCTAACTTTTCAAATGATGCGCCTATCGCAAGAGTCACTAGCGCCCTTTTTGGCATTTTATGCTCCCTAACATTTAAGTTCACTACACTGCATTTGTAGAAGAAAAATGAATTGCAATACATCTGCCGTCATTTTCAACACTTACTTGAGCTTAAGAAAGGGCTTTTCTAACAACACCCAAGAAAGTATAGAAAAGACAACAACGAATAACAGCAAATAAAACCCAACAATATAGCTGGGGCTATAACTGTTGTAGATGAGCCAATTTATAAACGGCATATGATAAATATAGGCACCATAAGAAATGTCATTACCGCGCAATAACCTATCCGATAAATTAACACTTGTATAAGCCGCAGAAAAAACCAACATAGCCAGTAACGGAAATAACACCGGATTCATCAAGTTACCGAAACTTGAACTACCTCCATTTAGAAAAAAAACCGGGAAAGCGGCAGCACCGACGTAAGCCAATAACACTAAAAAAAACTTACCGCTTAATAGCTTATAAAAGAACTCAAAATTAAGCTGGAACAATGCACCTAGCAAGAACATGTAAAACCAAGGTATAAACGATACTTTCGTAAGCTTTTCTATAAGCGATTCGTCACCCACAAAGAAATAATATTTAACATAAATACTGACAAGATAGAACACAATAAAAACGCCTATCAAAAAAACATTGAATGATAAGCCTCTGCGAAAATAATGGATCAAGATAAATAAAAGCGGTGTGAGAAGATAAAACTGCAATTCGACAGTTATAGTCCATAAGCTACCGTTGAAAACACCATCACCGTAACCCCGTAAAGATTCAAGGTTATAAAACTGGAAAAAAGTTACCTTGCTAATAAAAATCACTAACAAGTCAGCTAAATTCATGCCTGCAGAAACATAATAACCAGATACAATAACTAACCCTATTGCAAGTACCACAGAAAAGACCAATGCCGGAAATATTCTGAGAGCTCGCTTTTTAAAAAAGTCTCGCAAGCCCTTGGAGCCTACCCAAGACCTCGTTATTAAAAAACCGCTGATAAAAAAGAAAATCGGAACACCAGGGAAAAAACCTAAAAACTTAAAAAAAACCCGATGAACATCAGTTATTGGCACACCTAAAATAGTAATCAAATGAACATGTACTACCTGTAATGCGGCAAACAGACGGATCAAATCAAAATTATTGATGTAAAACCTTTTCTTCGCTTCTTGCGAGAATGGAGCATCCATACACCCTCCTACCTTAGATAAACCGCGAGTATGTCATCGCTCATTTTTTTAGAAATATCGGAATATGAGTACATGTATGTCGCCTCTGGAGAATTCACTTTATAGTAAATAGCGTTTTGAAATTTACTGCCCTCATATTCTGTACTTGCAATGAGATTTACTAATTTATCTATACTCACTTCTGGCGAAATATTTTGTAAGGCCCAAGTTCTGGGCTTCATTGAAGATGTTCTTGCCAGCAGCGCTTCTATGTCTTGCACGAGAAACGCTTCGCGGGCCACCATGCCTGAATCTTCAGTAAAACACTCTTTTCGAATTCCGATATTTTTATCAACAATGACACTTGGTGTATCTGAAAATATTGCCTCAAATAAAACCCTATTTGATCCTTCCCGATATGACATGAGAATATTTATTTTTGATTGTTCAATGACTCTATTAAGCTCTTTTTGTGTTAGTTCAGTAAAATAATCTATTGAATTACTCAAACCCATCAAATCAATCAACTGCTCAATAACGTGCAAAAGTGGACCTCTATTTGCACACACTAAAGCTGCGCGCACATTGTTGTTTTTGCTTTTTAATCCTTTAACCAACTTAAAGTATGCGTAGACCCTTTTGTATACAAGACCATTCGCAACACACACCAGATCATATTTTTTTTCATTTGTTAACGGCTGAAAAATTCGATAGTCAACAAACTCCCCCGATCCCATACGCAGCGGAACCAAATTTGATTGCAATGAATGAATAAAATCAAAATCCGGCTTGTCTGCGCATTGAATGTAAACCTTCTCCTTATATTGGCACCAGCCCAATATCTGCTCTATCGCATGACCAGTCCAACTAGGCTCCAGAATAACGTGAAACTCTTGCATTAAATTTTCGCAATCAACATGGCGCAAATATAATGAAAAAGTTTCGGAGAATTTTATTAACATAATTCCTTTTTCGACAGTCAGTCCATTTATTTTTAAAGGCTTTTTTAAAACGATGGAGCGACCAATAATTTCTCGCTTTATGCTTTCAGGGGTGCCACTCTCTGGGCTAATTATTTTGCTTATTGCGTCAATATTTTTCTTAATTATTTTCCCCGAAAATGTACCATAACTTGCACGGTGGCTAGCTAAAAGAAACTTCAGTTTATGGTTGAAATTAATACCAGGGCAGTAGTACAGCGCTAAAAAAATAACACCGCCAAAACTTTGAATAAGGCGATATTTAATGTCATAAAAAATATAGGCTCGTGCAACAAAAAACTCCATTTACATCCCCGCCTGACTATTTTTTTCCACCAAGTATTTAATTTTCATTACATTTTCACATTGTTTTTTCAGTACAGAAGCAACCGTTCCGGTAACTCGATCACTGAGCGACTCGATATTGTTATGCATAAACAACAGCTTTTCTTGAATATCATCTCTTGTATTAGTGGTATAGACCAAACCATCACCAAAATAATCTCTAGTCGCCTGATTACCAGATAAGAGCAAAACTCGATTGACCGCCAGTGCTTCATAAGCACCACACACCATACAGTTGTCGCGCGTAGTTAAATCAATAACAAAAGCGGCATTTTTTAATAGTGACCAATAGCTAGCCTCATCCACAAACCCCATGAATTTAATATCATGCTGTTCATAATAATCCTGTAAGTGTACAAGTTTATTGAATTTTGGCCGGCCAGTAATTAATAGTGATGCCCCTGCATTACGTAGCTCTGCCCCGATAAAAGCGTCCAAGACTTCATTGATAGGCTCATCACTCGCCCAGCTTGTTACAAACACTATTGCAGTGTTTTTTCGCGCATTTTCAACCCCAATTTGCTCAACTTCTGGCAAGGGATCCGGGAATGAAACCGCAGCCCCACCCATTCTCGTCACTACACCCTCCAGAGAAGAGTTAGTGACTATTACAAACAAGCAACGTCTTGCAATAAAGGCATTAACACGGAATAACCAACTTGCGTCATCCAATGCACAATTATGATAATCACCCACAAGCGTCACTCGCCTACAGAGCGCGCCATACAACACACACACCAAACCAAGCACAACAGATGGGTTCTGAAAATATATTACTTCTGGTTTTTTTTTAAATAAAACCCATATTGTTTTTAGTGACAATACTGCATATCTGAACCAACCTTTTTTATAGGTATATTCCAAGTAGTTGGCCTGCAACACTTTTGCCATGGATCTATTTCTTGTTTGCCGCTCCCAAGTGACCCATATATGTTTATCATTTAGCATAAAAATCTCTCAGGCACTAATCAATCACTTATAGGAACACACAAACTCAAATACTTTTGGCTACTGCACACTAATAAAAGACCTAACGGCGCCCCAAACTAGCCAACTCTTTTTGTAGTGATGTCTTTAGCGCGAAGGAGAATGCCAACATAAAATAGATGTATGGATATAAAGAGACGGACATAAAAAAAGCGCCTATAAAAAAAACGATATTCGCCATACTGAAACCAAATGCTGTGTGGCGCCATACTTCATATTCTGGCCGCGCTAATTTTTCTACTATGTTTTGCGACACCCTATTTAATGTGAATATATAAAGATACATCCATAGGTAGACAGCTAGACCTATCAAGCCATTTTCACTTGATACCTCTATAAGAGTGTTATGCGCCACTTCCCTCTTTCTTGCCACCCGCCCCATATCCTCTGGTACATAAGGCGCAAAGTGATCCTGAAAATATTCGGGGAATGCTCTAAAACCCACACCAAGATAAGGATGTTCCTTCACCATTTCGATCCCACTCTTCCAATACATCAATCGCGCACGGGATGTATTATCTTCACCGGAACTTGAGAAACGTTCTTTCTGTTCTTCTGGCAAAGCCCAATAGCCTAACCATGCTATTAACACACCATAGAAAATGTATTTAAGATTTAGACGCCCTTTGATTAAGAAATAAAGTACTGCGCCAACCGCCAATGCCAATTGCGAACCTCGCGAACTGGCGGCAATTACGGTCATTAGTGCGGTAATGGGAAGCCAGTAATAAATTTTACGGCTATCTTTATTTTCACAAATAAAAGCAAAACTCATAACTGCTAACATAGCCATTAGCAATGACAATTCGCCGGAGTTTTGGAAAAAACCGGATGGCCCTGCTATACCATAATCCCTAAACCCGAAGCCGCGCTTTACCCATTCCCGTGCACCAAAAAAGGAAATTTTAAATAGCGCAAGAAAAAAAATGATTAGCATTAAGCGAAACTTGGTCAGATTATTTACGCAGGATGCTATAAATATCATTTCTACTAACCATATCAGCACCATATCCCAGCCAAGAAGCGATATCTCCGGGTATGACGAAGAGTAAGCTGATGCCAAGCAAACTAAAAAATAAATAAAAACCAATACGTGGGCGAAACCAATTTTTGACGTCCCCTTGATGATGGCAAACAAAAGCCCGCCTACTATGCATAACTGCGTCCATGGCAATATGTTAATGGAAGGGAATATTTCCTGAGGACGAACATAAGAGAATACAAGGTAAGCTGCTACGCAGTAGAATCCAAAATCTTGCGCCCGACACTCCTTATAAAAAGTAACAAAGTCTGACCTCAGCGTTTTAAACATTGCTTTTCGATCCTTCAACTTGTGTATTTACCAATAACGCCAATCGCTCAACTGCGGTGATGATGGTAACAACGCTGCGCAATGCAAAAGCATCAGATGCGGTATGGGGATCATGTAAATAGGTGGTTGGTGTATCAAGCGTCGCGCCCAGGTAGAATATTGGCTTGCCCGGCATAGTTTCTTGAATCACTTTTACATGTGCAGGCTCAACACACACATACACGTCATTTGTGGCGGGGATAAAATTGGACTGGGCGGTAGTCTTGTGCTGAGCAAGATCAATATCAAACAATGTAGCAATATGTGTGATTCTCGGATCAGCGAGGCAACCGGTTGTTGTATCCACACCAAAAGAAGTGGTCGGAAATGATGTATTTTTCCGGAATACCCATTCGGCCAATGCGCTTCTACAAATATTTCCTTTGCATACAAATACAACACGATCTACTTGCGCTGGTAGCGCCATGTATTTAACGTCTTTTTTTAGCAAATTCAGCTTTAAATATCCGATGATAGACCGAAGAAAACCACGCCTGCCGCCGTATTGATGCTTAAGATAATTATCTGGTTTATAAAGCGGATACTGCAGACTGAGGCAATATTCTTTTCGATAGGCCACCATAGTTGCATTGAGTGAATATAGCGCTCGCACACTAACCGCTGCATTCGTGCCTACACTTTTTCTCAGCTCTTCGGACAAAAGTAGCTGTGTAATACTTTTTGTCACAGTCTCCGCATCTATACGCTCACTCACCAAGCCATTTACCGAATGCTCGATAATATGTTCAACACCGCAAGGGGTAACGACGATTGGCAACCCGCACGACATCGCTTGAGTCAATGCCAGCGGATGACCTTCGGAGGTTGAGCTTAATAAAAACACATCCAGTGAGTGCAAATAAGAACAGGCATCATCGATAAAACCATGCCATACAATGTGGCTCGCAATACCCAATTGATCGGCCAATGCCCTGCACTCAGCAGCCAAGGCATTAGTGTCATCGCCAGCGATATGCAACTCCACATTAAAATCATTTTCACGTAATGTTTTGAGCACTGTTAGTGCAAGCGGGTAATTCTTTGCACGCCGCACATTACCCAAACAACCAATACGAAATAGATTACTGTTAGCAGGATGGTAATTTTTTTTAGCGAGAAATAGTTGGGTATTTACACCATTGGCAATGGTAGTAATTTTTTGCGGATTTAACCAACGAACGTTCGTTAACATCTGTTTGATTTGATCCGTTACGGCAATGATTTTTTTTGATCCGAGACGAATGCTTAAAAACTTAAGTGCGGAAAATTTTTCTTTCGCCGATATATCAACAAAACCATGAAAAGTTGCGATCACCGGCGTGCGTGTAATAAACCCAGCCAAACTGGCATACACATTTGAACCCAATAAATGGGATTGCACTACATCTACTTTTTCCCGTAACAACAGCTGTACTAAAAACGTTAAAAAGCCAAAATTCAACGAACCCTTACAATCTCTCACGATCGTTTCAATTCCTAAACGATCCAGCTCGGCTTGCACCCATCCAGAACCGCGAATTAGCGCTATGGTGCGAAATTCCTTTTTCTTGGTTTCTGCTGCGAGCTGAGTAAAAATAGTTTCAGCACCACCTGGACCCGTGGTATCGATAATATGCAGTATTGTTATGGCCATAAATTTTACATGTTTAATTGAAGATCGCGGCAATTCAGCAGTGCCCGTATTCTATCACCAACCTGTTGCGCGCTTGTGGATTTATTAGTCAATCCGTATCATTCATTGTCTGTGATTTTGGCGCGCGAATACTTTGCTTTTTTGTTTTTTTATTGATTGAGACTTGCTGCTAATGACTCACCTTATCCTCGTTCTGGATGCAGCACAACGCAGCGCCTTGGCGGTGACCCGCTCGCTTGGGAAAGTGGATGGGATAACCATTGTGACGGCCGAAGCCAGCACTTGTGCACTTGCTGGCACCTCGCGTTTTTCCAACGAATTTATTCAATGCCCTAACCCTGCCAATACGCCCCAAGCGTATGTTAGTTGGCTGCAAACACTGTGCAGTACGCGACATTTTTCGTTGGTAATTCCGGTTACTGAAATCACCAGTCAATTGTTGTTGATGCACCAGGCACAACTGCCGCAAGTGATCCTACCTTTTGCCAGTTACAATACGGTGATGTCACTCGCCGATAAACACCAGCTGTTGTTGCAGGCGCAACAATCCGGAGTGCCTGCTCCTGCGTTTACGCATTATACTTCTGCAGCCGAGCTCAAACCTGATGAGCTCACCTATCCTTGTGTAATTAAACCTTGTCTATCACGCATTTATACAACAGAGGGTTGGATTTCGACTTGCGTTAAGCTGGTTAATAATCGCGCTGAGTTAGATAATGTCTTACAGCAAGCGCCTTATTTGCAACGCTTTCCGTTTATGGTGCAGGAATTTATTCCGGGTTCTGGTGCGGGTCTTTTTTGTTTGTATCATCACGGTCAAGCAATCGCTTTTTTTGCCCATCGTCGCCTACGCGAAAAGCCACCTCAAGGTGGTGTGAGTGTATTAAGCGAAAGCATTACGGTCGATAAAACCTTGCAGCTCTACGCGCAACAACTTCTTGATCATGTAGGCTGGCATGGCGTAGCAATGGTGGAGTTTCGCATCACACCTGACGGCACGCCCTATTTGATGGAAGTGAACACGCGGTTTTGGGGCTCTTTGCAGCTGGCGATAGATTCAGGGGTAGATTTCCCCCGCTGGTTAGTGGAACTGGCACTGGGACAGACACCCGTAGTGCCATCAAATTATAGAATCGGGCAGCGCTTGCGCTGGCTGCTTGGGGATCTGGACAGTTTGTATCTCTATTTAAAAGCCGGGCATTCGGTCGCGGAGAAATTAACGCGTGTAGTCCAATTTATAACGCCCGGTCGCCATACCCGCCATGAAACCAATCGCCTTGGCGATTGGGCTCCTGGTTGGTTTGAATGTAAACTCTACATAGCGCAACTACTGGGGCGCGATCATTAATGGATAAACAGGCCGCATGAAAGCACGCCTCAAACAATTAGCCATCAGTGCCGCCAATCAATTTGGTGCGCACAACTATCACTACTGGGGCGGCAATAAACTCTGGATTTTAATGTATCACCGGATTTTGCCTGCCGATGATTTGCGCTACCAATTAGAAGAACCCGGCATGATTGTAGAGCCGGATACTTTTGCCATGCATTTGCGCGAGATGAAAAAGCATTTTGATGTACTGGATTTTAGCGAGTGGCTGCAGCTCAAGCGCGCCGGTGAAGTACTACCCAAACGCGCTTGTGTGATTACCTTTGACGATGGTTGGTATGACAACTTTGAATTTGCCTTACCCATTATCAAACAAGAACAAGTGCCCATCACACTATTTGCTGTAGTGGAGAAAATTGGTACAGACTTTCAGTTTTGGCCAAACCTTATTAGTGCGCTGCTTGCCAGCCACGCCACACCAGCACTGCAGCAGCATCCATTATTTGCTCAAGCCTTGGCACAATTGCCTGGTGTTACCGATAGCAATAATCGCGAGTACATGGCCGCGGTTATTCGCACCTTAAAACAATCCAGTGATAGTGCTATTTTTAGCGCTCTGGATGCCATCAACTGGCGCTCACATTTGCGCTTCGAATTGCCACGCGGCTTAATGAGCTGGGAGGAAGTGCACACCATGCAAGCCTCCGGATTAGTAAAGATCGGCTCACATACGTGTAACCACAAACGCTTGAATGCTGACCTGCCTGCTACCGATTTACATCATGAAGTGATCACGAGCAAACAGCTATTGGCGAACAAAGTGGACAAACCCGTGGATATTTTTTGCTTCCCCAACGGCGACTACAACACAGCAGCACTTAAGAGTGTTAACGATACCTATGGCGCTGCAGTGACCACTCGACGCGGGATAGTGAATGCGGCTAACGCCGATTTGCACCAGCTAACGCGTATTGGTTTGCACCAGCATGTGAGCGACAACCCGCGCAACTTTGGCGCTCGCCTATCTGGTTGGATTTAAGATGCTGAAAGAAAGGTTACTCAAGGCACTTACCGCCGCGCCCATCAACCGGTTAATGAGCAACCTGTTGGGGCAATATGTAACTATTTATATGCTGCATCGCCCCCAATCATCCGATGGCGCCTTTGAAGGGATCAATCCGGCGCAATTGGAGCAAGCAATTATTTATGCAAAAACGGCGGGCTTTCGTTTCACATCTATTGATGAATTAGTAGCTGACGCCCTCGCCGGAAAACAGCAACAACAGCCGACACTCTGCTTTACTTTGGACGATGGTTATCAGGATCAATTGGATGTGCTGGTGCCAGTATTGCTTAAGCATGGCTGCAAGCCGACCTTATTTGTGATCGCTGATATGGTCAACGGCGATGACTGGCCTTGGGATGCAAAACTCGCCTACGCAATATGGAACACACCCAATCCAAGATTGGTTATTAATATTGAAGGGCATGAGCAGACCTTTATGTTAGGTAGCCCTGAGCAGCGTATAGCTACACGGCGCACCCTGACGAGTTTTGCCAAACGACTGTCGAGCGCAAAATTGGTAGAATTTTTACAACTCGCCCTCCCCGCACTTGACGTCGATTTATCTACCGCACCCGCACGATACCGGCCAGCTACTTGGCAAAGCCTTTATGAAGCAGAACAAAAAGGTTTAAGAATTGGTTCACATGGTTGTAGCCATAGAGTATTTAGCGCTCTTGACGACACACAAATCCAATTCGAGCTGATTCACGCAAAGGCGTTACTCACCCAACACTTACAATCACCATCACGCGTGTTTTGCTATCCATCAGGAAAAGCGGCTGACTTTTTTGCAGAGCAACATGGTCGCCTACTCTCAGCACAGGACTATATAGGTTCACTTAACTCGATTGCGGGCAACCCGAGTTTCAATAATATTCAAACACAACCCTTTAATATTTATCGACATAGCTTTCCCAATAACCTGCATACATTCATCCGCTACTCATCCTGGCTTGAATATCTGCGCAGCAAATTTTGATAGCATCGTTACTGCGTCACTTAAGAGTTAGTTATTTATGAGTTCCGATCTGGATGCGCAATTAAAAAAATTAAAAATTGAGAAAGGGATCATCGCCAGCAAATTTAAACATTTGCAAAAAGATACTCCCGAATACAGCGCACAACTTACCGCAATGCAGGCTATCTCTCGTTCAATCAAAACCCTTGAAGCTGATTTAAAAATATCAATCTCGCCAAACAATCCCATTTCTATAACAATAAAACCCGAGACTGAACCATCGGCAGAAAACCAAACTCAAGCTATTCATTTGGCGGCACCTTTTTTTAATTTCCAGCACGCACAGGATTACAATGGCGAGGTTTCCATTCAGCTGGAAAGCTATCGCGAACTGCCCGAGTGGAACCAATTTGTGGAAGATAATGCCAGTAGTCTGCCGAGTCACAACCCCGCATGGCTGGATGCAATCGAGCAATGTTTTGGTCACAAATCTTTTATCGTGTGCGCGCGCACCGCAACGGGCGAACTAATTGCTGGCCTACCCATCACCATTTTGCAATCAGTACTATTTGGCCGTTTTGGTGTTTCTGTCCCTTATTTAAATTATGGTGGGGTAGTTAGCCAATATCCTAATTTACATCAGCGCCTTTTTTGCGAACTTGAATCATTACGCGAAAAACTTGATTTGAAATATATTGAAGTTCGCAGTCTTTATGCCGGACTTAGCCCGCTAGTGTCCACCAAAAAAGTGGGAATGATTTTTCCGCTACCAGAAACTATTGAAATACTGGAAAAAACATTAGGCAGCAAATTGCGCGCACAATATAAAAAGGCTGAAGAATTTTCGCCTCATGTGCGTATAGGACAGATGGAATTGTTGGACGATTTCTATCACGTTTTTGCACGCAATATGCGCGACTTGGGAACACCCGTTTATGGCAAGCAATGGTTTGCTACTATTTTGCAGCACAGCAATATTCGCGCGCACTTAATTGTCGTGTACGTGCAAAACAAACCTGTCTCTACCGGCTTCCTAGTGCAGCATCGCGAACTAATGGAAATACCCTGGGCTTCTACCTTGAAATCAGCAAATAGATTTAATGCGAATATGTGGATGTATCGTCAGATACTAGCTTTCGCAATTGAACAAGGCTGTAAATATTTTGACTTTGGCCGTTCAACGCTGGATGCAGGCACTTACAAATTTAAAAAACAATGGGGAGCCGAACCCTGCCAACACTACTGGTATTCGATATTACCTCAAGGGGCTCCCTCACCAGCACTCAACCCTGACAATCCAAAATTAAAATTCTTGGTAGCCGCATGGAAATGGCTGCCCGTGTGGGTAAGCAAAATCATTGGACCAAAAATTATTAAGGGGATACCTTAGTTGTGGGTAAGCACCCACCTCCAAGATTAACTAGAAGAATTTTTGAATTTAGCCCAAGCATCATTTAAGCGGTATAGGCACTTCAATAGAGGATTGCGAACCAACATTAAACTAGAAAATATTTCTGTATCAGTTGAAAGTGATTTTTTATAATTTGAGTTCTTTCCGTTTCCTGCCATAAAGTCATAGAAATACGCATCCGATAAAAATGCCTTTTCTACTTGCATTCCTAAATGCAAAGTCCCGAGAGAAATACCATCCTGAAATTTTTCGATATAGCCCGACTGAATGTTATAAATTCGCTGCCGATAGTACAAATCAAGTACAACTGAAATTGGCTTGTCATCACAATAAACAACCGATAGATCAGGCGCTCCACCCACTAATGAAATTTTATTCAGAAAATTAGTAATTTGCTGTAGGTTACGCCCTTCAAAGCAAGGCTTACCCCACCGCTGGGAATGAAATTCGTTGAGCATTAGAATAAATTCATTCACTCGCGGCCAGAGATTCGTAATTCGAATGGTGCCGAGTTGATAAAGTTTTTTTCGTTTATTGAAAAGTTTTAACCTAGTATTACTGCTTATACTTTTTAAATATTGTTCAAAAGTATTGTCTGCAAGACGAATTGCATAACTATGTGAGTTATCTCGCACTAACACAGCTAATCCCTTAGCTTCTGCAGCACTCACTAAATGAGAATATTCAGTTGAGTTGGCTATGATGTCGGGAATGTAGAATTGACCCCAGTTATACCGACAAGCCATCGCAATAAATGCATCCGCATTCATCCCGTTCAACATAAAATATTCACTACGTAAACTGCGGCTGGCACTAGTAGATATTCCGGCGGGAAAGAGTGTAGTGAATGTAAGAAGAGGAATTTTTTGTTGTTGGTATTGATAGAGTTTATGCCGAGGACTTTGCGATACAGAGACTGACGATACAGGAATAATTTTTTCGCTACTCGCCCATGCCTCTTGCCATGCGTCTACCCATTCGTAAGTAGAAAATATTCCAGGGTAACTGGGCGGAGGGAAAAAATCTGTCATAGCATTGGATTCGTTTAGCACAATAAAAAATCGCGAGCAGTATTAGCTACTCGCGATTTTGGGAGATTAATTACTGACGACTTTTTGCTTCTTTAAGATGATTTAAAATTTCTTGGCTTTCAGGATCAAGCGACACCGCCTTGGTAAGCAACTCTACGCCTTTTTCCAATTCGCCTTTCTCAACCAGAATCCAACCATAAGTATCTACGATTGCAGCAACATTAGGCGCAATCTCATAGGCCTTTTTAGCATATTCAGCTGCGCGCAGATCCTTACGCTCGTAGTAGAGCCACGCAAGATTATTCAAGGCGGCAGGCGTAGCAGGCTCTAATTCTAGTATTTTTTCATAGGTAGCAATTGCCTTTTCAGTATCATTATTAGTTTGAGCCATAGCCGCAAAATATAACAACCCGTTTTTGCTGGCAGGAATTTTTTCACGCCAATCATTAAGAAAACTTGCCGCCTTTTCTTTCTCGCCTTTCTGCTGGTAAAAGCCATAGATTTGTTCGGCAACCACATCTATCGGCTTAGCTTGCCATGAATCAAGATAGAGCTGAAAACCCTCGTCTATTTTGCCTTCAGAAATACGAATCAATCCTTGTAAAAATAATCTTTCACCTTCGTTCTCTGGCAGCTTAACGAATTGATCCAGCAGTTTTTGCGCTTCTGGTATATTTTTAGCGCCAATTTCTGTTTCAATCAAAACACCCAAATAACTCGCATCCTCCGGAAACAACTTAACTGCTTGCATTAAACTTTCACGTGCCTGATCAAGTTTATTCTCACCTCTAAGTTGCATGCCTTGCAGACGATAAAGATTTGCCGCAATTTGTTTAATATTGGTAGCGTTGTTACTGCGCTCTAGCGCCACGTTCACATGCTTGATTGCCTCAGGGAATTGATTTTTCTCTACATAAAGCTGAGCTAAAACAATAGAAGGTTCCCACTTGTTAGTCTTTTGTTCCAGCTCACTTACAAATACCAGTGCTTCTGGTTCACGCTTAAGTTTGCGCATTTGCTTGTACCACCGAGCATAACCAGCAACCATTGCAGGATTCGACTCCAATGCCGACTGCCAAGCGGAAACCGCCTTTTGAGTCATTTCTTGCGCCTCATAAACTTGTGCGAGGCCCGCATAAGAAAAATGCTTTTCATTATTTTCTGTAGCAGATATTGCCTTGCCAAATTCCACTTCAGCTTTTGGATAGTTTTTTTGCTCTAATTGATACCAACCGGAAAAGAAATATCCACGCGAGTTTTGCGGATTTTTGTTGATGAAGGCAGTAATTTCCTGCTCCAATCGTTCGATTTGCTTGTCATTCAACAAGGTTTTAAAGTAAGCCTGCTGAATATAAAAATCATCCGGCAGTTCCTGATAGGCCTTTTGTAATTGTGCAATGCCTTGCTCTTTTTGTTCCAATAAAAAATGTCTTTTCGCAAGAGCCAAACGGATACGTTGTTGTTTTGGTTCAAGGGCAAGACTTTTTTCCAAAATTTTGGCGCCCTCTGCACTTTTTGAATCTTTATCCAAAAGTGCCAACCCATAAGTGGCAAGTACGACATGATTATTCGGCTGGCTCTCAGCAGCCTTTTTCAGCAACGCAATCGCTTCATCGATTTTATTATTGCGGAATTTAACTAAGGCAGCTGCCTGTAATATAGAAGGAGTTGCAGTTTCAGGATCAATAAATTCATCAAACAAATCGGCCGCCTGTTGATCAGAACCTTGCTGATATTCAACTAATCCCAAAAGCGTTGCGGTATTTTTGTCATTCGGATATTGCTCGCGTAATTCACGCAAAATTGCCTCTGCTTCAACAAATTTACCCTGTTGATAATACTCCATTGCTTCATTAAATCGCTGCTGCGCCAAACTGCCCTCAGGATTTGATTCAGCCAACATTTTTTGATACGTATAAGCCTCACTAGTACGCCCTTGCTGAATCAGAGTATCGGTTAGCAGGCCAATAATTAGCGATTTTTTGCGGGTCAAAATGTCTGTCTTCTTTTGCAAAGTCAGCGCTTTAGTGAGATTTTGTTCTGCACCATCCAAATTACGCAAAAAAACATCTACATTGGCCATTAGAAAGAGCGTATCAATATTTTCAGGTTCCGCTGCAAGAGCCTCAACCAGTACATTTTTTGCCGCTTCAATATCACCTTTCGAAAGCAAATAATTAGCTTCAATGTATTTAGCCTCGGGCGCTGAACCACCGGCTGCTTTAAATTCAGTTAATGCCTGTTCATAGCCATCTTTGTTGCCCAAACTAATATTGGACATTGCGTTAATCCATGCTTGACGCTGCTTATTATCAGCATCAGCTGCGTCGGCCTGATAAGAGCTAATGGTATTAATTGCTGTTAAATATTTTTTATTTAAATAGAACGAATTGGCCAATTCTGTGGCGACTTGAGGAATTTCCTTTACTACCGACTCCAACATGTTTTGCGTCGCAATATAAGAGCCTACATCATTGTAAATACGAGCCAGGATTATGTAGCCATCAGGCGAATCAGGCATTAGCTGAATAACATTTTTTGCTTCAATAATAGCGGCGCGATACTGCCCCTGGTCTTGATAGACTTTTGCTGTGCTTATATGACGTCGCGCCTGCTCTTGGCTTTCAGCTTGCTTGTCGCTACATGCAACAATACTGATGCAGAACAAAAGCAATGTTGCTTTTACAATATTTTTCATCTTTATCACCAGTTTTTCCATTTGATTTTGATCAAGCATGCCTGAAATCAATTAACATCCGCACTCACTAGAAAAAGTAACTAACACCAGCACCATACACATTTTCGTCATAATTGGTTTGCGTCTGATCTGCGTCTCTTTCTTCTTTACGAGTGAATAGCTGCACATCAAAGCCGTTTAAAAAACGATAGTTATATTCGAGAGAAAAATAATTCATCGAGTAATTACTACCGATTTGTTTATTTTTGAAAGCATATTTTGATCTATCTGCTCTGAACGTTAAATTCGCCGCATTAGACAATGAATATATAAACGTTGTACGCGCGTAGGTGTTGAGTGATGTTTCTTCGCGTTCAAGGTAGTCATCTTCTACGAACGACAAGCCAACTAATAAAGAACAACGCGCACAGATAACACTTGTTTGCCAATCCAGATTCGCTTTTTTACGATCTATTTGATCAAGATTTTGTGATAGCCCATCACCACCTGGAATTGTTGTGGCATCGTCAATATTCCCATTACCAAAAGAAGTATCGGTTATCTCACGCCCTAATGAGGCATTAATCTGATGGTAGCCTGTGGCATATCCCAAGCTTGCGTTGTAGGAAGGGGCGCCATGGCTTTCACCAAACTCACGTTCTAATTCGTTATAACCAACTGCAACACGGTAATTTAGTTTACGTAGTTGTGCACTATAGGCAACCATCGCATCCGTCAAACTGTAATCCGAGATTGGCTGCTCATCGAAACTTACGTCTGTTTGTTGTGCGGAAAATTGCACCGTACTGATTTTAGATAATGGATGCGTCCATCCCAACGAGAGGCTATTACGCTTGGAGTCTTGGCTATCGTCATCAGGAAAACTCACCAAGGTCGCCTGGCCTTGCAAAAAAATGGTGTCGGCACCAAAAATTCTTTGCCGTAAAATAGGTGCAGCTGAAATTATCTGACGTTCCTGCTGATTTTCTATCAGATCAACAGCGTCGGGGGACTGTAGGAGCATGCGGCTTGAATGACTCAATACGAGTCCTAGCGGGTCATGTTCTTTGCCGAATTCGAGGGTAGAACTACCATCAAGATATTCATCATCAACCTGCGAATTTTCTGCAAATTTTTGCGCATAAAAATTGTAGTTTACATCTGCATCAACTAACCAGTTGGCGTAATCCGCCGTTAATCCAAGCTGGTAAATATCCTGACGTTCCTCAATCGGTTCATCGGCACTCTTTGTCGTGTTATCAGACATCAGGCTATTGGCCGAGAGCGATGCGCCAAATTCATTAGCTTCAGACTGATTGACGATCAATAATATAAGCGTTAGCGGAAACAGGCTCGCGGGAAGTAATTTTTTTCTGCTCATGACCCGCCTCGCTGATTAATTATTGAATACAACGCCTGCAAACTTTTCTTTACCTACCGCATCAACTGCAGACAATACTTCGTCAGTCACTACCTTTCCAAATGGAACTACCAGCAAAGCATGATCACAATAACGCGACAAAATACGTGCCTCTGTTGATAGTTGAATCGATGGTGCATCCAATACGATAAATCTATCCGGGTAACGCGATTTAATCTCGGCGACCAAAACCTCCATACGCTTGGAGTTAAAAAACTCTGCTGCCGAATCGCTTGATCCGCCCGATGGAATCACGCGTAACCGCTCAACTCCCGTTGGATAAATAATGTTTTTTAACGGGACGGTATAATCTGTCAAATAATTGGAAAGGCCTGACTCAATTTCCGCTGTCACATATTTAGCGGCATCGGAGCCATAGGGATTACAATCTACGTAGAGCGCAGTCTTGTGTTGATCCAAGGCAAATGTAGCGGCAAGATTAAAACTGAAATAGCTGGACGGCACATCAGCGGCAACCGATGACACAAGCACAACCATATTATCCGAGCGATGGCGCTGCAACAGCCTGATACGTACCTCACGAAATGCATTTAATACATCGCGCTGACGCATTCCAGTAAATACCACTTTTTTCTCGTAAAACTCCTCTTGCGTCCATAGCAAGGGCATATCCATATTTTTAATTTTTTCGCGCTTAAGATGTTCCAGCACTGCGTTTTTGACCAACTGATCGCTGTCTTCAACGAGTGCGTCAACATCCTCCATTAGCTGGCTTAGATTTTTTTCTTTGCTTTTGTCCATGGCCGTACCCTGTTTATTCACCGGTCTAACCTTTGATCATGTGCCAATAAATAGCGATGGCCAGGTAACAGATCAATCCAAGTATTGCTATACAAAAAATCAATAACGCATCCTTTCGCAACAATCGCTCACCAATCGGCGATTTGTAGTGCGGAATAACACCTACAACTTCTATATCGGGAGGCAATTGTTTTTGCAAAATTCGTGCTGATCGAAGATGAGGATCAAGCATTACAAAGAGCAATAGTAAAAAAATAGGTGCCAACAACCCAATAATAGGACCCGCGATTGCAAAATGGATAAAGTGCAAGCCCGATGGTTTAAGCGGGAAGCTCGCTGGCTCCTGAATGCGGTAAGACACACCCTGCCCTTCAATATCCAACGTCATAGAAACTCTGGCAGTTTCCTTACGCTGCAACATTTCTTCATATACTTTTTTAGTAACATCGTAATCGCGCGTTAATTCTGACAAGTCAGCTTGATTGGAGGCGATCCGCTGTTGCCGCGCGAATTCTTCTTCTTGAAGTACAAGTAGCGATTGCATTCTTCTTTTTTGAGCACGCAATTCAACCTCAGCATCAGCAAGCTGCTTGCGCAATTCTTCATACAATGGATTTTCTATTTTGTCTGAGCCACCAAAAACATCGCCCGACGATTGTATTTTATTAATTGCTCCATCCAATTCATTAATCTGCGCACGCAAGGAAACCACATCGGGATAATTTTCCTGATAGCTAAGTAGCATTTGCTCCAAATGCGCATTTAAGGTTTGACGACGTAAGCGCATCTCATCTATTTGCCCTTTCGCTTTAAGGTATTGCCCTTCCGTGTTTAGCTGTTGCTGGATAGAGTTAATTCTGGACTGCACTTCTTCAATACTGATTTTGAGTGTCTCAAGTTCCTGCCGCAGCTGTGCAATTCGCGCACTTACTGAATCTTCACTACCGTCAGTATTTTTCGATTTAAATTCTTTTAATTTTTCTTCTGAAGATTCCAACTGCCTTTTATAAGTTTGTACTTGCGTTTCAATAAAATTATAGGCGCCCACGCTTTCATCTCGCTTGCGCTTTGCAGTGTCTTCAATAAACACATTGACCACTGCATTCAACACTTCAAAAGAAACGTCAGGATTGCCTGCGGTATAACTGAGTTGCACGTAGTTCTCGTTGCGTTCCCGCGCCACCTCAACCCCTGCGCGAAGCTGCTTGATCAGGACATCTTGCTCATCGTTTGACGCCGTACCTTTCATTAGGCCTGCCTGCTTGGCAGTTTCCAGCATAATCCGACGCGTATAGATAACCTCGCTGGCCTGCTCGGAGCGATCTATTTTGGTTATTTCTGCGCGCCCTTTCAGCAAGGGCTCAATGATGTTGGTGACATCCGCAAATAACACCACTTTGGTGGTGTAGCTTTTGGGCCACACCAAGCCAAGCGCGAGAAAAAAATAAGTCACTGCAAGGAACAGCAGAACGCACCAAAACCGTAAGCGAATTAGTTCTGCACGCAATGCCGCCAGTAAATCTTTTAGGTATGCCTTATCCATGAACTATCTCAACTCGTGAGCAAAAAATTCCACACAGGAATGTTAAAAGCTTCTTTCTGGAACCGTAACTATGTCGGATGGCTGCAAAGTGTAGTTGGTCTGTACATCACCCTTATTGATCAAATCATCCAATTTTATTGCATATACTTTTAACTCATTATTCACCTTGCGATACAGCTTGGCCTTGTTACCTGATGCAAATTCATTAGGGCCTCCGGCGAGCAAAACCAAATCCAGTACCGTCATACCTTCGCGATAGGGAATCGATTGGGGATTAGTTATCGCACCGGTAATTCGCACGCGCCGCTGAAAATCAGAACTGCTGGGATTGGTTACAATAACCGTAACTTGTGGACTCTTGATATACGTTGTCAGGCTCTTGGTAAGATTTTGAGAGAGCTGTTCGCTGGTTAAGTCAGCCGCCATAATATCGCCGATCAATGGCATGGATATTTTCCCATCCGGGCGAACCGGAACGTTGATCGACATCTCGGGATTGCGCCACACATTAATGGAAAGGGCATCGCCTACACCAATACGGTATTCGGCCAGTACCGCGGCATCGGCACTTTCGGGCGCCTGTACAGTGGTAGTGCTACTGCACGCGACGAGCATAACAACTGCCAGCAGCGCGGATATAGTTGATATAACACTTTTCATGGAAGCTCCCTTAAAAATTAAACTGACTGACCGATCTTGATCGCATCGTGAAAATGATGGCAACGGATCTATTAATGCACGCCTTTGCCCAACAAAACAATTTCTACTGTTTGGATCATGATTAACATGTCCATAAAAAAACTGTGGTTCTTGGTGTAATACAAATCGTATTGCAATTTGTTTTTAGCATCTTCAACTGAAGCGCCATAGGGATATTTCAATTGCGCCCAGCCCATCAACCCTGGTTTAACTTTGTGGCGCATCTCGTAAAAAGGAATCTGTTGCGCGAGTTCAATTACAAATTCCGGACGCTCCGGGCGCGGGCCAACAAAGCTCATGTGGCCGGCAAATACATTGTATAACTGGGGAAGTTCATCCAAGCGTGTATTGCGGATAAAAGCACCCACCCGGGTTACACGCGCATCATTCTTCTCGGCCCACACGGCACCATTTTTTTCCGCATCCTGACGCATGCTACGAAACTTATAGATACGGAAACCGCGACCGTTCAACCCTACACGAATTTGGTGATAAAGCACCGAACCAGGGCTTTCAAGTTTTACCGCTAAAGCAGTAAGCAACATAAATGGCCAGAGAAAAAATAGAAAAACTGAGGCCAAGGTCAAATCAAACAAGCGCTTGGCGAATAAACGGCGCTTGGAATATTTGAATCCATCGGAAAATAGCATCCATCCCGGCTGAAGCAAAGTGATATCTATTTTGCCCAACTCTCGCTCACAAAAACTCAGCGCATCACTGGATGCAATACCCGCGAGCTTGCAATCCAAAAATTGACTAAGCGGAAAGGCATCGCCACTGGTACGGCGACGCTCATCAGGGGATATCACGATTTCTGAAATTTGCGCTTGTTTCGCAAACGCTAGCCAGTCTGACGGTTCTTGAATAATCAGTGCTGAATCTACTTTTACTGGCTCATCGGCACTCGGAATACAACCTACGATTCTCACCCCGAGCACATTTACATCAGGAGCCAAGTCTGCAAGCAAGCTTTGCGCTTTTGCACCCGCACCATAAATTACCACCCGGCGCTTCAATTGATCCGCATCAACGATTTTGATAAAGACCCAACGCGATACAACCACAACCAACGTCGAGAGCAGCACACTCCAGAATATAAAAGTTTGATTAATAAAAGTGCCACTAAACAATAAATTGATGCTGTAGAGAAATAAACTGCCCAACAGGAAAAAGCTGACCATGGTGCGCAGCACCATACTGGAGAAACCTTCACGAATCAGTGCGCTATAAACGCCCATTGAGAGAGTGCAACAACTGAGCACCAGAGCTAATGTAAGTACGGGAGTCCAAGGGCTGAAGGTGGTATAGGAAAGGTCGGGTGAACGGAGAACACCGAGTTGCAAAACAAACCAGGCAACACCGCTAACAAGCAGTGCATCAACCACCCCTAAATAGAGGTAGGGAAGATGAATGTAGTGCTTATTCAAGCGAATGTAGGACAAACCCGGTTCCTTCAAGTTGATAGATGCAGTAGTAGAAAGCGGCCGATTATATCAATGTTTGTGACAATATTTCGATTTATTCCCTCCGGTACTTTTCACCTCCATGAGCATAGCCAATTCGCATTTCAAATCACCTTCATCCTTTAAACTTAAGACGAGTATGGTATTTTAACTGTCCGTTCGTGGATCATCTCCCGCTAAGGAATAATCATGTTTGCAAGCAATCCAAGGCTTTGTGTTATCGGTTTAGGTTATGTTGGCCTGCCGCTCGCGGTCGAATTCGGCAAAAAAATAACGACATTGGGTTTTGATATCAACCAGTCCCGCATCGACGCTTTGCGTACAGGGGTAGATCACACACTCGAACTCACCGCAGATGAACTACAAGCAACCGAGCTGCTGAGCTTCACCACCGATGAAGCCGATATCAAAGGCGCTGATGTATATATAGTCACTGTACCCACGCCGATCAACAACAGCTACCAACCGGATTTGACTCCACTCGAAAAAGCTTCCGCGCTGCTCGGGCGGGTAATCAAGAAAAACTCCATCGTCATCTACGAATCAACGGTATACCCCGGTTGCACCGAAGAAATTTGTATTCCCATCATCGAGCAAATTTCCGGCCTGCGTTTCAATGAAGATTTTTTTGCTGGCTACAGCCCCGAACGCATTAACCCCGGTGATAAACAACGCCGCATTCACAACATCGTGAAAATCACTTCCGGCTCCACACCTGCCGTCGCCGATTATGTCGATGAGCTCTATCGCAAAATTGTGGTCGTCGGCACGCACAAAGCCAGCAGTATTAAAGTCGCCGAAGCCGCCAAGGTGATCGAAAATACCCAACGCGATTTGAACATCGCGCTAGTTAATGAGCTGGCGCTGATTTTCCATCGCCTTGGTATAGACACGTTGGACGTATTAGAAGCCGCCGGCACCAAATGGAACTTCCTACCCTTCCGCCCCGGCTTGGTCGGCGGTCATTGCATCAGCGTTGACCCTTATTACCTCACCCATAAAGCGCAGCAAGTGGGTTACTACCCTGAAGTTATTCTCTCCGGCCGCCGCATTAATAATCGCATGGGCGCCTTTGTGGCAGACTCAGTGATCAAGATGATGACTAAACGCAAATCCCAAGTGGTTGATGCGAATGTCCTGATCATGGGGCTCACGTTTAAGGAGAACTGCCCGGATCTGCGCAATACCGGCGTCATCGATATTATTGAAGAGATGCAGAACTACAACACCAATGTACAAATTTACGATCCTTGGGCAGACGCTGCCGAAGCCAAACACGAATACGGTTTGGATTTGATCGAAGCCCCCATCCCCGGCAGCTACCAAGCCATCATTATTTGTGTCGCTCACGATTTGTTCCGCGAATTGGGCGCCGAGGGAATTCGTGCATTGGGCGCCCCTAACCATGTACTCTTCGATGTAAAACACATACTTCCCAAAAACGCTGTGGACGCGCGCCTCTAATATGAAAATCTTAGTGACTGGAACAGCAGGTTTTATCGGTGCCGCACTTGCCCAACAATTACTGGCACGCGGCGATGAAGTTATCGGAATCGATAACTGCAATGACTATTACGATGTCCAACTCAAACAAGCGCGATTGGATTTATTAACACCGCACTCTGGCTTTACCGATTTGCGCATCGGACTGGAAGATAAAAATGCTGTTGATCAGGTATTCAAAACCCTTCAACCACAGCGTGTGGTTAATCTCGCCGCGCAAGCGGGCGTGCGCTACTCGCTGAGCAACCCACAAGCCTATGTCGATTCCAACATCACCGGCTTTTTAAATATTCTGGAAGCCTGCCGCCACTTCGGCACCGAACACTTGGTCTACGCTTCCAGCAGCTCGGTCTATGGCGCCAACACGCGCATGCCCTTTGCCGAAACTGATAACGTTGATCACCCGGTCAGCCTTTACGCCGCGACCAAAAAATCCAACGAGTTGATGGCACACACTTACAGCCACCTATTTAACATCCCCACTACTGGCCTGCGCTTTTTTACCGTCTACGGCCCTTGGGGGCGCCCGGATATGGCGCCGATTCTGTTCGCTAACAAAATCGCACGCGGCGAAGCAATCGACGTATTTAATTACGGCCAACATCGCCGCGACTTTACTTATATAGATGACATAGTCGCGGGCATCATCCACGCGCTGGACAACCCCGCCCAAACCAACAACGCTTGGACCGGCGAAAATCCAGACCCAGCTAGCTCCTCAGCGCCTTATCGTATCTACAATATCGGCTCTAACAATCCGGTGGAGCTATTGCGTTTCATTGAGCTGATGGAACAGGGGCTAGGCAAAACAGCGGTGAAAAATTTACTGCCCATGCAGCCCGGAGACGTACCCGATACCTACGCCAATGTTGATTCGCTGGTTAACGCAGTCGGCTACAAACCACAAACCACCATCGAAGAAGGCGTAGCGCGCTTTATCGAATGGTATCGCCGCTACTACCAACGATGAGCGCCGACAGCGTGAGCAACATGCAGCACAACACCCTCATCACCCATGCGATGACGGTCGATGTTGAGGATTATTATCAGGTTGCGGCCTTCGCCAAAGTGATCAAGCCGGAGGAGTGGAAAGACTGGCCGTCGCGCGTAGAGGCGAATACCCATCGCCTGCTACAATTGTTTGACGATGCCAATATCAAAATTACGTTTTTTATTTTGGGCTGGGTCGCACAGCAGCACCCGGAATTGGTAAAAACCATCCGCGCGCAAGGCCATGAAATTGCTTCGCATGGTTACAGCCACCAACTTATCTACAAGCAGAGCCAGACGATCTTTCGCGCAGAGACCGTCAAATCCAAAGCCATTTTGGAAGATCTGGCGCAAACACCAATCACGGGTTATCGCGCGGCCAGCTATTCGATCACCCGCCAATCCTTGTGGGCGCTGGATATATTGGCCGAACTGGGTTTTACCTGGGATTCAAGCATCTTCCCCACCCACCACGACAACTACGGCATTCCCGGCAGCCCCGAAGAACCCTACCGCATCATCACCAATAGCGGCGCAAGCCTGCTGGAATTCCCGCTGACCACTGCCAAAGTATTGGGTCAAGCCATCCCCGCAGCGGGTGGCGGCTACTTCCGCCAATATCCTTATGCGCTCTCTAAATGGCTATTTACCCGCGCCAGCCTCAACCAAACCAAACCGCAGATTTTTTACCTGCACCCCTGGGAAGTAGACCCGGAGCAACCGCGCGTACCCAACGCCAGCTGGTTTAGCAATTTCCGCCACTACACCAACCTAAAACGCTGCCTACCCCGCCTGGAGCGGATGATTGGCGACTTCCACTTCGGTACCATCAGCCAAAGTATTGGCTCAACGCGGATCACCAAAGAGTTGAGCATCCACGACTTAGCGATAGATTTGCACCACAAATAATCGATTCATATGTCGTAGACGTCTGGGAGCAACGCCAGTAGAATTCGCGCCTCTTAATTTATTCCATTCCAGCACCCGTAGCTCAGCTGGATAGAGTAGCGGCTTCCGAAGCCGTTGGTCACAGGTTCGAATCCTGTCGGGTGCACCATCCTCCTCCCACGCTGTAAAAAAAACCGACAAATATCCAGCAGCAGTCAACACCAAGGGTTCCGTAGCCTCCCCCAAGCAGGTACAATGCCGCCCTTTAGCTTGAAGTAGGCAGCATGGAACGCACCTTATCCAGTATCACTAGAGAGAGAATATACCTGCAATTCAAGCAGCATCTTCACTCCTTAAACATTAAACCTCGTAACAATTATTAGGTTATGAGGATATTCAGTGCCAGTCGGGTCAACTGAGCACTTAAACATCCGTAATTGAGCGGGTATTTAAGTACTCAACTACACCAAGGAAACGACCTCGTAAGCGCCTCGACCATACTTAGTCAGGCCACTTCAGCAAGCGCAATATATTACGAGGCATGCTTAATGAAAATTCTCATCACCGGCGGCGCTGGCTTTATTGGCTCAGCTGTAGTCCGTCATATCGTCAATAATACTCAAGACCAGGTTATCAACCTCGATAAGCTTACCTACGCCGGTAATCTTGAGTCATTAAAAAGTATCAAGCAAAGCCCGCGCTACAGCTTCGAGCAGGTTGATATTTGCGATAGAGCCGAATTAGACCGTGTATTCAACCAACATCAGCCTGATGCGGTAATGCACCTTGCCGCCGAAAGCCATGTAGATCGCTCTATCGATGGTCCAGCAGCGTTTATCGAAACCAATATCCTGGGAACTTACCAACTGCTGGAAGCCAGCCGGGATTATTGGCGCAACCTGCCCGAAGAGCGCAAAGTGGCGTTCCGCTTCCACCATATCTCCACCGATGAAGTCTACGGCGATCTCGAAGGCCCAAAAGATTTGTTTACGGAAACCACCTCATACGCACCAAGCTCACCCTACTCGGCAAGCAAGGCAAGCTCCGACCACTTGGTTCGCGCCTGGCGCCGCACCTATGGATTGCCGACGCTAGTGACCAATTGTTCAAACAACTACGGCCCTTACCATTTTCCCGAGAAACTAATCCCTTTGGTGATCCTCAACGCCCTGGAAGGGAAACCCTTACCTATTTATGGCAAAGGCAACCAAATCCGCGATTGGCTGTTTGTAGAGGATCACGCGCGCGCGCTGTACAAAGTAGTCACAGAAGGTAAAGTTGGTGAAACCTATAATATTGGCGGCCATAACGAAAAGCAGAATCTCGAGGTAGTTCTGAAGATTTGTGAATTGCTGGATGAGTTTCGTCCGCTAACGGATGCCAATCCGGGCATCAACAACCATCGCGACCTCATTACTTATGTAACAGATCGCCCAGGCCACGACATCCGCTACGCAATTGATGCCAGCAAAATCAAACGCGAACTAGGCTGGACGCCGGAAGAAACATTTGAATCAGGTATCCGCAAAACAGTCCTGTGGTATTTGGACAATCTGAAGTGGGCACACCGGGTACAAGATGGCAGTTACCAGCGCGAACGCTTGGGCACTCAACCATAATTACAATTAGGACGATTGACTATGAAAGGCATTATCCTTGCGGGCGGCAGCGGCACCCGCTTACACCCAATTACCAAAGGTGTATCAAAACAACTCCTCCCTATTTATGACAAGCCGATGATTTATTATCCGCTGTCAGTATTAATGCTGGCGGGAATTCAAGATGTCCTCATCATCACCACGCCCGAAGATTCACCCAGCTTTATGCGCTTGTTGGGTGATGGATCGCAATACGGCATCCGTCTTAACTATGCGGTTCAACCCAGCCCCGATGGCCTTGCACAAGCCTTTATTATTGGTGAAGGTTTTATCGGCAAAGACAATGTCTGCCTGGTTCTGGGCGACAACATCTATTACGGCCACGGATTAACCCAAAGCCTGCACAGTGCAGCAGCGCGCAAAACTGGCGCAACCGTGTTTGGTTACCACGTTAATGACCCAGAGCGCTTTGGCGTCGTCGAATTTGACGAGCAGATGCGTGCTATTTCTATCGAAGAAAAACCTAAACACCCCAAATCAAACTACGCCGTTACCGGTTTGTATTTTTACGATAATGACGTAATTGAAATTGCTAAAACGATAAAACCTTCGTCTCGCGGCGAACTGGAAATCACCAGTATTAACAATGCTTATCTTGAACGTGGTGATTTGAATGTCGAACTACTTGGCCGTGGCTATGCATGGCTGGATACCGGCACTCACGACAGCCTGCTCGAAGCTGGGCATTTTGTACAAACTATTGAACATCGCCAAGGTTTGAAAGTCGCCTGCTTGGAAGAAATTGCTTTTGCTAACAAATGGATTAGCAAAGAGCGTCTCGTGCAAGAAGCAAAGGCGTTGGCAAAAACCGGCTATGGTCAGTACTTGATGAAGATTGCGGAGCAGGCCAAAGAGTGAAAATTCTAGTCACCGGTGCAAATGGTCAGGTAGGGCACTGCCTGCAGCAACAATTAGCGCATAGCAGCTGGGAGTTTGTGGCACTAACCCGCGCGGAGCTGGATATCAGTGATGCACAAGCGGTAGAAAACGCAGTGCAACAAATTCAGCCTGCGGTGATTATCAACGCCGCTGCTTACACAGCAGTAGACAAAGCTGAGCAAGAACTCGAACTCGCTTTTGCCATTAATCGCGATGGCCCTGCCAACCTTGCAAGCGCGGCCAAAAAAATCAACGCCGCCATCCTGCACATCTCCACCGATTATGTTTTTGCAGGTGATGCAACCGGCAGTTATAGCGAAAATTCTCCCACAGCCCCACAAGGTATTTACGGCCAGAGTAAGCTCGAAGGTGAGCAAGCGGTTATCGCAGCGAATGACAAACACATTATTCTCCGCACTGCTTGGGTATTCGGCGAGCACGGCAATAACTTTGTTAAAACCATGATTCGTTTGGGCAGCAACCGGGATACCTTAGGCGTAGTTGCCGACCAAGAAGGCGGCCCCACTTATGCGGGTGATATTGCCAAGGCACTTATTGCAATCGCACAGCAGTATGTGAACAGAGAAGTTGTCGCATGGGGGATTTACCACTATGCAGGTCTACCACATATCAGCTGGTTTGGTTTTGCCAAACATATTTTTGCTGAAGTGGAGCAAGCAAACCTCTACAAAAAAGCCATTCCCCAACTTAATCCCATCACAACGGCAGACTACCCAACACCCGCAAAACGCCCAGCCAATTCAAAATTGGACTGCAGCAAAATCGAACAAACTTTTGGTATTACCACCAGTAATTGGCAATTAGCACTAAAAAACATTAACGCCTATTCCGCATAAGGACAGACGATGAACGTTATCTCTACCGCTATTCCCGACGTAAAAATTTTTGAACCCAAATCATTTGGCGACGAACGCGGCTTTTTTTTCGAAAGTTTTAATCAAAAACTATTTGAAGAAGCGACAGGATTAAAGCGCGATTTTGTGCAAGACAATCATTCAAAATCCAGCAAAGGCGTATTGCGCGGATTGCATTATCAATTACCACCTATGGCGCAAGGTAAGCTTGTTCGTGTGGCGCAAGGTGAAGTATTTGACGTCGCCGTGGATATCCGTAAATCATCAACCACTTTCGGCCAATGGGTCGGTGTACATCTTTCCGGCGAAAACAAACGTCAACTTTGGATTCCCGAAGGTTTTGCTCATGGTTTTTTAACGCTGAGTGAAACCGCAGAATTTCTTTACAAAACCACTAATTACTACTCCCCGAAAAACGAGGGCGCAATTGTCTGGAGCGACAGCGACCTTGCGATTACGTGGCCAGAGGCTGGCGAAATCCTGGTGTCAGGCAAGGATCAAATTGCGCCAACATTTAAGAAAGCAGTCTATTTTGACTAACCGGGGTTGAGAGATAATTCGTGAAAATTCTAGACTTTATTATTTTGGTTGATACCAAAGCAAAGATGAGTTTGAAGGCAGAGGCCTCAAAACTCTATTTAAGCTTTTTATGGTGGATAATTGAGCCGATGTTGTTTGTGCTCGCCTTTTATTTCGTATTCAGCGTGCTGCTGCAAACCCGTCAAGAAAATTTTCTGCTATTTCTGATGTGCGCAAAAATTCCTTACATGTGGTTTTCTAAAGCCGTCACAACAGCATCGGCAAGCATCGTGGGTAACCGTGGAATCATTAGCCAAATTGATATTCCTAAAACCATTTTCCCCTACGCGGCCATTCAGATAACTGTTTACAAAGAAATTCCGGTATTTCTACTGCTATTTTCCATGTGCATCTATTACGGCTACATGCCATCGATAGAATGGCTTTGGCTTATACCATTAATTGTGGCGATGTACCTGATGATTGTGGCACTGGGATTGCTCACTGCAATTTTAGTTTGCTACGCTGATGACGTGCGCATGCTGATAAACATGTCCATGTTATTTTTAATGTTCACCAGCGGCGTATTTTTTGACATCAGCGATATTCGTCAACCATTGCAAGGCTACCTGCTTACCTACAATCCACTCGCTTTTTTGTGCGACGGGTTTAGAAAAATTCTTATGCATAAAGGTACTTATGACCTCCAACATTTACTAGCTTTACTCGGCATATTTTCAATAGCTATTGCCGGACTTCATCTGCTGTATCGGAATCTAAGCCGCACATTAGCAGCACGCGTGGTGAACGCATGATGAATCCGATTCTAGAAGCAAAAAATATTTCACTGACATACAAGAGCAGCGATAAAGGATTTTTTTCGACGTTCAAACATCAAGCGCTAAAAGACATTTCATTCGATTTACTGAAAGGGGAGACTATTGGCATCTTGGGTAAAAATGGTGGAGGGAAAAGCACTTTACTGCGAATTCTCGCAGGCATTATTAACCCCACCTCAGGCAAAGTAATTTGCGCACCAGCAACAACCAGGGCATTACTGACTTTGGGGCTAGGTTTTATGCCTAATATTAGCGGCCGCGAAAACGCTATGTATTCCGCAATGTTACAAGGTGCCAGTCGCAAAGAAGCAAAAGCTATACTTGATGAGATAGCAGAATTTACCGAGTTAGGGGAATTTTTTGATCAGCCGGTAGATACTTATTCATCTGGCATGCGTGCGCGCCTTGGTTTTGCTACTGCTATGTACACACATGTTGATATTTTATTTATTGACGAAGTATTAAGCGTGGGCGATGCGCATTTCCGCAAAAAAGCCGAAGCAGCCATGTTAAGTAAATTAACCGGCGAACAAACTTGCGTGTTTGTATCGCACAACTCTGACCAGGTAAACAAGGTTTGCTCCAGAGCCATTTGGATCGATGAAGGCATTATAAAAGAGCAAGGTGATACAGCTACAGTCGCTCACCACTACAACTTGTTTATGCAAGCACAGTAATTTCCAACCAACACAAATAAGTACGCAGATATAGGTACATTCAAACATTTAATCCTGATGCAATTAATAGCGAAATAAATTGCATCTGTTAATTGGCAAGCAAGACAAAAAATAGCAGCGAGCTATTAAAGGTATCCCGTATGAGCTTACTACTAACGGTGTATGACGCATCCGTCTGGAAAACTTTTGTTGATGCAAGTGGTTTACCACTGATAGATGAAGCGTCTTCAGCGGTAGCATCCGATGTCGCCATCATACTGCCAGCACAAGCACTACCAACCGTCTCAGATCTATTGTCAAGCTTACAGAATGAGCGCGTAGTTTGGTTGGCTGCGGTACAAGCAGAGTATTTTCTGGCCGAGGCGCTTAATAACGGCAGCACTCTTGCCGAAGCCGCTAATGCATGGGAACAACAAACAAATGCGTTGCTCAGCTTACAGCGGCAACAGCGAAAAAAAATACAGTTGTTCAACATGCATCAAGCACTTTCATATCCAGCTGAATTCAGAATTTTGATAAGCGTCAGCATCAATAATTACACCGCACATACTGTTCCCAGCACACTGTCACTATTAGCCGCCTGCCAGTATCTAGCCCAACGTCCTGATCTGCAAACGCTGAACACTCGCCTGCAAGCGTCCACATTACCATTGTGTGACAGTGAAAAATTAACACTGAATGTCGACCAAATACTACTGCAGAGCCATTCGCTGTCCTCCGCTGCACTGGAGCGTGATTTAATAATGTCACAGCTAAACCAGGTGCAAGAGCAATTTGAATCGAATGTTGCTGCCAACTCTCAACTGCTAGTAGCAACAAGCACCGAACGCGACCAGGCACTGCTGCAGTTAGAAACTGTTTTGGCGGAGAACCAAAAAATACAAGCAACGAACGCTCAGCTTCAAGGCGAACTGAAAACCACCATTGAAGAGCGAGGCCTTATCTTGGCGCAACTGCATCAGGTTCAAGAACAGCTTGAGCAATACTATTTGTCCTTGCAAACAGAACAACAAAATAATAAACACGCACTGTTAGCACGCGACAAGCAGCAGGCAAAAGAAATTACAAAACTTGAAGCCGAGCTACGCAAAACCAAAGCAAAAGCAGCGAATGCGGAGTATGCGGGGCTATTACAACAACAAGAGCTGACTAAACTCAGAACATCAATCTCATGGAAGGCTGCAACTCCAGTCAGGGTTCTTGGCCGCCTCATAAGAAAAAGCGCACCGGAACACGAAAAACTCTTACAAGATATCGGGCTTCTGCTCACATCAGAATACTTTGACGTAGATTGGTATTTGCGAGCCTATCCCGATGTTGCTGAGAATCAAATAAATCCTGCGGAACATTATCTGCTCCATGGCGCTGCAGAGGGGCGGCTACCGGGGCCGCTTTTTGACGGTAATTGGTATTTACAACGTTATCCCGATGTTGCAACAGTAAATATGAATCCGTTGCTTCATTTTATCCTCTACGGCCAACAAGAAGGCCGCGACAGCTCGCCCATTCTTCTTACTAATACTAGTCAGGAAGCTGAGGAATAATTAATGAACAGTCAATTTTCACATCTGGTTTGGCTGGGCGCAGGTACAGCAGCGGAGCCAGCAAATATAGTAAACATCGCCGAACATGTGACTTTAATTGAAGCGCGTGAAGCGGCCTATCAATATCTGAAGAAAAAAAATACGCAAACCAATGTAGATATTAAACAACAACTGGTGTGTGTAGCATCTGATAGCGCTCTATTCACCGAGTACAATCTAGCGGAATATTCTGCTGTAAACCCGGCAACGGGATTAAAAGCCTTATTTCCGGGCCTAAGAAAAGTTGGCGCTGAACAATTAACCAGCGTAGCCATTACAGACACTATAGCTGAGTTATCACTCTCCGGGAGTGACAACGCATTAATCATTGATATTCCTGACATCAATCTGGCATTACTGCAAGCAATTCAACAAAGCAGACAAATTTCTCTTTTTAAAAATATATACATACATACTGCACTGGAGCCCCTATATAAAGGCTCATCTATTAGTGCAGATGTGATCGCCTTTATGGAAAGCTGTGGCTATGACTTGTTACAAAAAAATGATCAAGACCCAGAATTACCTTGGCTAACATTTTTCGCAAATCCCCTGTGGGTGACACTGCAAATAACCAACGACAACTTAGCAGCCGAACAACAAGCTAAAGCCAAGCTGGAGAAGGAGCTGGCGAAATCTAACCTTGCACTGAATGCGCTACAGCAAGCGAGCGGCTCGCTGAAGCAGGAACTTGAAAAATCCAACCATAATTTAACAGCGCAGCAACAAGCTAAAGAAGCTCTCAGCAAAGAGCTAGATAAAACCAAACAAGATTTAATTGCACAACAACAAACCAGCGAAGCACTCAATAAAGAACTGGAAAAAACGAAACGGGATTTGATCGCACAGCAGCAAGCCAAAGAAGCTATCAATAAAGAGCTAGATAAAACCAAACAAGATTTAATTTCGCAACAACAAACCAAAGAAGCGCTCGACAAAGAATTGGAAAAAAATAAACAAGATTTGACGACACATCAACAAGTCAAAGACATACTCGACAAAGAACTACATAAAGCCAAACAGGATTTGTCCACTCTTCAAAACTCAGCGGAGAAAAATACCAAAGATTTTGAAAGCTCAAAAAAAGAATTAGCGAATGCAAATGAAGCCGCAAAAGCGACTGCAAAACTACAATTAGATTTTGACTTACTGAGCAAAACTGCTGCAAACAGAAAAGATCTAGTTACCAAGTTAGAAAAAGAAAATCTATCTCTGACCGAAGAAAACTTGAGGTTAGCGAAAAAGCAGATTGTCTTGGAGCAAGAGATGATCAAAGCAGATGCACAAATCACACTTATTAAAGATTTATTCTTAAAATAAGAAATTAACAATACACTTGCATGTCAACAAAAAAGTTTGCGTTCTAGGTACATAGATACCCACACTAATTACCAGAGCAGTTATTATGAAAAACATTGAGAGCTTTTTAAGCGCCCGCCAAGAAATAGAACTGCTATGGCTTTTCGGTGATTGGAAAGCAATAATGGGGATGCAAGTTTTCACAAATGAAAGTTTGGATGAGCTTTCATATTATAAATTAGCTGCATTATATCAACTTGGAAAAATGGATGAGGCGAAATTGTATTTAAAAACTCTTTCAGAGCCAAAAAAGGATATATTAAAGAAGCTACTCATTTCCGGTGTATATAATTGCTTGGCGAAAGCCAATCATCTAATTGAAGAGAGAGAAAAAGCCGATAGCTATTTCTCCGCGTCAATAGACATTCTAGGAGCAAATGAAATTGCTTCTAATATGAAAAACATAAGAAGAGCCGAACAACTTACTCAACTTGAAATTTGCCAACATTGGGTAGGATTTTCTAATTCAACTTCGGTTTTGAAACGCAACAAATTGTTTATAGATTGCGGCGGCCATGACGGCTGTTCGATTATAAAATTTTTCCTTTCTAATTCTGGTTATGATGCAATTACTTTTGAGGCCAATCCGGAACTGTGGAAATATTACTCAAATTTACCTACCAAACTAATAGGAAAAGCCGTTTACAATTATGACGGCGAAGTTGAGTTTATTATTGATCCAATTGATGCCGACGGAAGCTCATTAATTAAGGGGAAAGATATAGATTTTCATAAAAAAGTAAAAAATGAAGATTGCCCTAGAATAAACATTCAATGTGTTGATCTATCTTTATTCATTAAAGAACAAAGTGAAAAATATGATGAGATTATATTGAAGCTAGATGTAGAAGGTGCTGAATATGAAATACTTGAAAAGATGTTAAAAGACAAAACTATTAGTTGCATTAAAAAACTATATGCTGAGTTTCATTGGCATAAAATAGGTATACCCCAAGAGAAACACGATGAGCTAATAGAGACGCTTAATCAATTTATAACAATTGAGCACTGGGATGCGCATGAATTTTCAGTTCATGAAAAGGATAAATCAGCAATAAAAAGAAGATACGCATTAGTAGACACGCTAGGCGGTTGAGGTTTTAAATGGAAATGAGCTTATTAGTAAAAGCTAGGCAAGCATTACATAGTGGACAGCCCGAGCAAGCACTATCCGACTACTATGCCTTTAAGCAACGCTACCCAGAGCTATCCGCTTTAGTAGACGTCAATATTGCCTTGATAGAAAAAAAACTTAGTAATAATCATGAAAGGCCCTACAAAACGCCTAGCCTCGATAAAATCATAGTATACAGCTGCAACTTCGGAGCGTATGAAAATGTCAAAGACCCTCTTTTCATTGACCCAACAGTTGATTACATACTATTTACCGACAATAAAAATATTAGATCGAATACATGGAAAGTGCAGGTAATTAATGATGATCTTCTCGACGCAAGACGGTGCTCCCGACTCCCCAAAATAATGCCGCACAAATACCTGCCGGAACATGACATCAGCGTATACCTTGACTCCAGTCTCGAGCTAAAGACAGGAAATATAAGACAAATGGTAGCTGACTGCATGCAGGATAACGAGATTGCTTTCTACAAACACTACTCCCGAAATTGTGTTTATGACGAAATCGACTTTGTTATGTCATTTGCAGACAGACAGGTCTATGACAAGGAGTTGTGTATTAGGGCAAAGCAAAAATATCAAGATATCAACTATCCGAAAGGAAATGGCTTGTTTGAGAACGCTTTCATATTCAGAAAGAATACGAAACCAATTCAAGAGCTGTCAGAACTCTGGTGGAATGAGTACATTACGGGCACTGAACGTGACCAATTTACGTTAATGTACTGCTTACACCAGTTAAAGATAGAGCCGCACTCAATTAATATCGGATGTCAATTTCGGGACAACCCCTTTGTTAACTTTTACAAACATATATATAAACCGTCTGCCGCCATTCCTGATATGCGCAGAAAGTTCTCTACAAAAAAAGCGGTGCCCATAGAAATTAAAAATTCTAACGATACATCAAAAAATGGGACGATTAATTGGATCATAGGAGGGGACGATAATTCTGGATGGGCTTACGAAAATAACGCAAATAGGTTTATTTCGGAAATATCGGAATACGACCATTTTATGTACTCAAATGCACCCTCAGATGTTGCTTTATATTTTGATATTTTACTGTTTGATCGCATGCGAGTTGAGGCACCACAAAATATCGTACGAATTGGAGGGCCGAGACCAATAAAGCGGTTATGCGGAGAGGATAGCCAAAAGCTTAAAAAGGTTTTGAGTAACTTTCATTCTGTAATATGTCTTAATGATGAATTAAGAGAAAATTTGTCGTTAGTGCATCCAAATGTGCATATGATTCCCAATGGCCTCGATCTTGATAAATTTAACCCAGACAAAAAAATTCGAAGTGATAATAGTCCCTTTACAATTGGCTTCGCTGGCAGTGTTAAGTCATCAGAGGAGCGGGAAGTTAAGGGATTGGATTACGCGATAGAGGCTGCCCGCATAGCCAACGTTAACTTGTTAAATATTGGAAGAGGCAAAAACCAAACTCAAATTCCTCACAACAGAATGATAGAGGATTTTTACAGCAAAATTGACGTATTAGTACATCCAGTTGGCCCGGGGCGAGAAGGGTCATCTAACGTAATTATGGAAGCGTTAGCACTGGGAATTCCTGTTATTACCACAGAACACGCGGGCTATCACTCCGAAAAACTAGAAGACTTAAAAAATGTTCTATTTTGCTCACGGAACGCTCAGGATATCGCAGATAAAATACTATATTTGGTCGAAGATAAAGGTCTTTGCGGCAAACTATCCGCTGAAGGCAGAAAATTTGTTGTTCAGCACCATGACATTCGCGATATCTCCATCAAATACAAACATTTAATTGATAGTGCGGTTAGTTACAATAAAGCAAAACAAAAAATTTCCTTTGTTCCTTTTTGGCTTCCCGTTAGTGATTTTGCTACAGGACGGCTTCGCTGTGCCTATATTGCAAACATGCTTAACGACGAATCTATGCGCTCAGCAAAGTTGGGTTACGATCCAAAAGCCGATGTTGTAATTATCTCACAATTAGCAAGCGATGAACTTTTTCAACAAATCGTAGCCGATCCACATCAATTTGTAATATATGATATTTGTGATCGATATTACGCCGACAATAGAATTGTAGGTGGGGTTCACGCTCAACAGCGATTCACGGAACTTGCAGAAAGAGCGAATTTAATTATTGTATCCACAATTGAATTAAAGAAGGATTTATACAATCTAAAAATTAATAAACCTATTGTTCATATTCCTGACGGAATCGACTTTAAATTCGCACCCACCAAAAAAAATAACTTTCCAGTTAAAACGGTAGGATGGTTCGGAAACCCAGGAAGAGGTAACTTTGAATCCGCTGTCTGGCTGCTCGAAGCAGCTCTTCGCTTAAATAAAAGCCTAAGATTAATCACTAAAAGAAAATCCTTAAAGCAATATCCCTCTCTCTATCCATATGCAAAAGAATGGCAACACACAACATTTATTTCAGAACTACAAAAATGCGATGTCGTGATAGTAACTCATGCTAAAGATGAACAAAACAAAAGTCCAAATCGCCTTCTTACTGCAGTATCAAAAGGAATACCCGTAATTGTATCGTCCTCACAATCTTGTGAAAAAATACTACAGGAAGCGGGGTTGGAATGGGCAATTGTCACCAATGAAGAAGAACTAAACTCGGCTTGCAATCTGTTATCTGATCCCGTCGTTCGTAACATGTATTTTAAACTCGTCACACCAGTGATCGAGAAGACATACGGTGATATGGCAATAAAGAAATACTACGAAAATCTTTTAAATTATCACGTATATGAACCATCTAGCTCCACGAAAAAAGTATTATTTGTATCACATAACCTAAGCATTGGAGAGGGCGCGCCTACCAGCCTCTATCAAACTGTTGTGGGCTTAAAAAATGCATTTAATATTCAACCTACAATATTCTGCCCAATGACAGGAGAGTTTAAAGAGCTGTACGAGAAAGAGGGTGTCAAGGTACGCAACTATACCAAAATTGTTTCAAAGGACTCACTCAAACCACTGAACGCAAATTTTGAAAAAGCTAAGATAGACTTTCAATTATTTATAAGAGAAGAAGAATTCGACATGGTCATATGTAATACGGCAAAAATGCTACCGTATGCAGACTTTGCTATTGAATTGGGAATACCCGCCATATCAATAATAAGGGAGAGTTCTGACGAGCACATTGATCTAACTTTTTCTAAGAATAACAACATTATTGATGCAGCAAAAAGAGGGCTCAGTAACGTCAAAGAAGTAATTTTTGTATCAGATGTCACACGACAATTGTGGAAAACAAGACAGTTTTTACCAAGAACAAAAGTAATACACAATGGCATCATTACCGATTCCTGGAGCCATTTGAATGTCGCTAGCAAAAGCGAATTAAGGAGGAAACTTTGCCTGCCAATTAACAAGCAGATCATTTTATCGGTGGGCACAATTAATGCCAGAAAAGCGCAGATAGATATTATAAATGCATATCAGATGCTGTCCGAGCGCTCAGTAGAAAGTAGTTACCTGGTTCTTGTCGGCGCCAGAGAGTCAGCATATTTAACTCTTTTGAAGCAAGAGATTTTAAAACTACCAAAAAATGTACAAGACAATATTCTTCTGGTTCCTGAAACAGATAACGTTGCAGAATGGTATAAAGCGGCCGATATATTCGCGTTCTCAAGTCATAATGAGAGCTATCCTCGGGTTATTATTGAAGCACTTTATTTTGGGCTAAGAATCATATCAAGCAGAGTTTTTGGCGTTGCAGAGCAGCTAGGCAACAATAAAAAAGCATCGATATATGAAATAGGTGATGTACCTAGCTTAGCCGCAGCCATGCACGATCAACTTTCAAATGCCTATGACAACGCTCATAACATGGAATATTTTTACTCTTTAACAACCTACCACGAAATGTTGAATAAATATTTCGTTCAAATATCTAAAAATCTAAACTAACCTATCAGACGAAAAGATGAACACTTCTATTTCAAAAGAAATATCCGAAAGAGATAAAGTAATTATAGGCGCTGATGGTTGGCTTTTCTTGGGCAATGATTCCAATAATAGTACTGCTCAGTTCATAGGGGAAATCAATCTTGGAGCTCAAGAAAGAGAAAAATTTAGGTTATATCTTCAAGCTGTTAAAAAGAAAATATTTTGTGATGTCTTCTTTTCGATTGCTCCCAATAAGGAATTTGTTCACCCTGAGAAATATCCGTTCTTAATTAAAGAAAAAGGTGGTTTGCTGGTTCATGAACAAGCGATATCTATACTGGCTGAACATGATGTACCATATCATTACCCAGTAGAAGAACTGGCTTCAATTCCAAATTCATTTTACAAAACAGACACCCATTGGTCAGAATATGGCGCATATAAAACACTAAGTAATTTTTTCCTCTCTCATTATCGAATTGATTTGGTGGATCTAAATGATAAAGATTTTTTGATGGAGTATGTAGCAGGCGATCTAGGCAATAAATTAGACGGACAAAAAGATGGGAGATTGAGCTATAACTTCAAAATAGATGAATACGAGCTATTTAATAGCGGTTTGAAGAATCACGGATATGGAGTGCATTATGTGAACCCTAATGCCTCGATTGACAAAAAAATTCTAGTGTTTGGAGATTCTTTTGGTATCAGCTATATAAAGCCTCTTGTTTTGACCTTCCGGGAAGTGGTTTTTCTTTATTCTCCAGCAACTTTTATAGAAAATGTATACGATCACTTTCTTCCTGATCTTGTTATTCTTCAAATTAACCAGCGATTCCTACTTGATCCCCCAAATTACCGTCTTAGCTTAGAAAATAGTCTTGTTTTTAAAAAATTTAAAAATTTTGACTTAAATGAGACTAAAAGTTATGTGCAGACCATAGAGAAACAGAAAAATTCCTTTCTAAAATATCTATATTTGAAACCATTGGCAGGCCTTATTCCTACACGGAATACTACAATATCTAATTTGCTAGAAAAAAAAATGCTGTTTAATGGAGAGTATGTTGAAGTTCGCTCAAGCATATTTGATGCAGAAAAAAATAAAATTGTTGTGACCTTCACTGCCAGATCAGATAGCCCACAAAAAAATGGTTTTGGAGAGGAGTTTTTTGAAAAAAATAATATTTCCGCTATTCATTTCATTAGTAAATCCAACCACTGGTGGCAGGTTGATGAAATGCGATCTGCGATACAGACGGCTGCTGCCCTAGTAAAGAATTATATTGACATTTATACATATGGCGCATCAATGGGCGGGCATGGTGCTTTGATTTTTTCAAAGGAACTAAATGCAAGCCACATTATTGTAGGGTCGCCGCAATTTGCGATCAAAGGTCGATTAACTCCGTGGACACCAAGGTGGCATAGAGACACAAAGGGAGTAAACGAAATATTTACTATTGAAGATGGTTTGGCAAAAAATGCAAAGATATATTGCATCTATGATCCGTTCAATCATTTCGATCGATTGCATATAGCTCAGATAAAAAATTTGGTTTCATTAAATTTTGTTAGAACTTGCTTTTCGGATCACTCGTCCATCTTGCATTTGAAAAATATGGGAGTTTTAAGCGATTTACTGAAAACAATTATTTTTCGTCCGGAAAACTTAAAAGACATAATAAATAACATAAAGATTAAGAGGTCAAAAAATCTAAAGTATCTGCTTGGCTTGGAAAAGCGATCTGCAGCTCATAAATGTAGAGGAAAAGTTGAATTTTGGGCAAAAGAAAAAGCTTTTTTAATTGCAAGAGAAGGTACCTTTGATGGAGCGGATCAATTTTCACAAACAGATGTTGCAGTTATATTCAAACGTTATTGCAGTGATTTGATTAAATCAAATCTGGTTAAGGAAGCTATTAATTTTGCAGAGGAATATTGCCAGAGATATCCTGATACATATTTATCACATGACTTACTATCCAATGTCTACTGGAAATCCGGAAACCATATGGATGCATTACTTGAAAGCAAAAGGGCATTGCGTTTAAATAGGCAAAATGCATCTTTGCGCGTATCAGTCGTAAGGCTGCATATTATACTTGAACAATTCGATGAAGCTTTACATCATTTAGATGTTGCTATTGCCTTTCCCTCAAAAGACAAAAAATCATGGATCGCTTTGTTGAAGGATTTGGCAGATACTAACGTATCACTTGATGTCAAATCAAAAGTTGAGGATAAAATTAGAGAGATTGATCCAAGTTGGGCCAATTAATTCAAACTGTTTTATCGTACTTTGCCATAATCTTATTCGCGTAATTTTGCGTTTCAATATCCATTTCAGTGACCCAGCCGCCCACAATGCCTTTACGAACTTTATAACTATTAATATCTGAGGGATTGGTTGGCCCTAGCCGGCCGATCATATTGGCAGGTATATCACCAGTTACTTCTCGTTTTCTCATGGATTTAAAATCATTTTCCTGAATCGCATTAATTATTTCCTCACTGGCTCTTGTCTCACCCAAATAATCAAGCATGGAACTAATACTTTCGACAGAGACTTCCATCATCTTTTCGTAGGTCAACACAAAAGCATTCAAATTATTTTTGCATGCAATATTAAAAACAATTGTTTTTTCTATGCCGAATCGTGGGCTACGCACAAATTCCGACAGAGTCAGCGGTGGAATCAGCCCCCTCGCTTCATATTTATTACGTTGCTCTGGGTCGAGAATTGGGAGCTGCCTTTTAGTGAATTCATAAAACATCGATACCACAACATCCCGGGGATCCCGATGAAGGAAAATAACTTTCCCTCTCTGCATGCACGGAAATTCCAGCTCATCAAATTTTTTACCCCAAGACTTTCGATCAGCCCCAGTATCAAAGTGGGAATACTCTAAATCAATATCAAGGGTATTTAGAATCATGCGCAGCCAAGTACGCCCTGATTTTGGATATGAGATGCAAATGGGCTTTTCTGTCATTTGATTATTTTCTGCTTAGTAATTATGCGGTTAACTGAGCACAGTTTAGGTTGATGTTACACTAGCGCAATATTAACTTGAAAAGTTCACAGCTCATGTTTCACTTACCGTTGGATATAATGGGTACTCGATACGCGCCGACACACAAATTGGTGTACGCATAACGCGTATTTACACCAGTTCATTATAACTGTATGTATCTATTTATATGGATTGAAGCTGCTCGTTTTTAGATACCCACTCCGCCTGTATTACCATGATGCATGGAAATTATTAGACGCGCATTACTATGAGCCCCCTACAACCAATCAAGGTACTGGTTTGAATATTAACAGTGAAAATACCGATCCATCTCATGAGCGTCAAAACCATGATATATCAAGCGCTGAGTGGTTTAATGCCGCTTGGTATTTAAAGCAATACCCCGATATTGCAGAAAGCGGCATGGATCCCGCTTATCACTATTTACACTATGGGATTACTGAAGGCAGAAGAACAAGCACACAAGTAGATGAGAATTTTTTTCCTGGTTTAGACGAGCAGTTATCTCTTCTCAATACTTGTAGCTGGTTTGATGCTGATTGGTATCTGCAGAAAAATGCAGATATCGCTAACGCCGGCATAGATCCAGCGACTCATTACCTGCAACACGGCATTGCTGAAGGCCGAGCGCCTAGTGCAATTTTTTTAAAAGATGAGCCAGCCACGCCAGTTGATTATCGATTGACGTTGATTGAAGAGTCCGAATGGTTTGATGCCGATTGGTATTTGCAACAGTATCCGGATGTGGTCGCAGCTGGGTTCAATGCAGCAGAGCATTATTTACATTTTGGCGCTGCTGAAGGGCGCCAACCCGGGCCGCTGTTTGACGAAGGCTATTACCTAAGTCAGCTGACGGAAACACTCGACCAACCGTCTGGATTTTTGCACTACCTTATTGAGGGGGAAAAATCTGGCCTCAAACCTGTGCGCGATTGGAATAATGTCCCTTGGTGGTGGCAGCTTCTTTTGCCCACATCGCCAAACATTAACTTACCCACACTGCAACTTCTAAAACATCAACGATTACCTGTTGTTGTAATACCGGTATTCAATGCCGCTGACGCTTTAGCTGAGTGCCTCACATCGCTCAAACAATATCCTCAAGGCATCGCCAGGGTTATTGTTATAGATGATGCAAGCACTGACGTTGCAATTTCTAACATCATGAATAACTACCGGGAGGATCCATTTTTTAGCTGGTATCGCAATGACCAGAACCTTGGATTTAGCGGCACAGTCAATAGAGGCTTTAACTTGGCACTTGATGCCGACGTTATTTTGCTCAACTCCGACACTAAGGTAACCCGTGGCTTCGCTCACCGATTGCGCATTACCGCCTATAGCGATGCCAGGATAGCCACGGTTACGCCACTATCCAATAACGCTGGCGTATTTTCGGTTCCATCTCCCGGCGCCAACACGGTACCCGCCCAATTTGGATTGGATCGATTTGCACTCGCTGTTACGCAAGCTGCAGTATCAGCACCCATTCCGGTACCAACAGGTCATGGCTTTTGCATGTATATCCGCCGAGAGGCACTCAATGAAACCGGATTATTTGATGCAGAAGCCTTCCCACGCGGTTACGGAGAAGAAAATGATTTTTGCCTTCGCTCGACCGCCCTTGGGTGGCAGCATGTCATAGATCCTAGAACCTATATTTATCATCTTGGCTCCGCTAGTTTTAGCAGCCAAAAGGCAACTTTGATTGCTGCAGGACAAGTAATTCTGGAACAGCGCTATCCTGAATACCCCAGGTTGGTCAGTGAATGCTTCAGTAGCGAGCAAATTCAAAAACTAAGGCAGCAAATAGCCACGCTTACGCGCATGCCTCTTCGCAACGCACAACAAGTCAAACCGCGTGTACTTTATGTAATTTCCAGTTTAATGGGGGGCACACCGCAAACCAACCAGGATCTGATGCATGCCCTGGCGAAGGAGTATGAATGTTTCATCTTTCACTGTGACAGTAAGATGCTTAGCCTGAGGCACTTTAGCAACGGTGTTTACACCAATATTGCAGAGCATGGACTATCGAGCCCAATAGAGGCGCTTCCGCATAGCAGTGATGAATATGATCAGGTGATCGCTTCATGGTTGATAGAGTGGTCAATCGACGTGGTGCATATACGCCATATAGCATGGCATAGTATTGGCCTGACCTCAGTGGTCAAAGCATTGGGTATTTGGCTAGTAAATTCATTCCACGACTTTTATACCCTGTGCCCAAGCGTTAAATTACTGGATAATAACCTGCAGTATTGCGCAGCAAGATGTACACAAGGTTTTGGAGCATGTACCCATGAGTTGTGGCCGAAAAATGCATTTACCAACTTAAAACATGATCAGATTTACCAATGGCAAGCGCTTTTCGCTCAAGCCCTGCTGGACTGCGATGCGTTCATCACGACCAATCACTCTACAAAAGAATTGATCTTAAAACGCTACCCGGAGCTTGCGCAAAAACCTTTTGAGGTGATTTCCCACGGAAGAGATTTTAATCACTTTGAGAGCTTGGCAAGCCAACCGGAAGCTGGCGAGAAACTGCGTTTACTTTGCCCCGGCAACATAGGCGAGGCAAAGGGATTAAGATTGATACAACAGCTTGCATTGCGCAGGCAAGATATCGAGATACATATCCTCGGAATTATCACCTATGACTTACCACTTCCCGACAATGTAATTGTTCATGGGACTTATATAAGGGAACAATTCTACAATCGTGTGGCGCAGATAAAACCACACTGCGGGGCAGTGCTGTCGATCTGGCCCGAAACATGGTGTCATACCTTAACGGAAATGTGGGCTGCAGGCATACCCGTAATTGGAACAAATATTGGCGCTGTAGGTGAACGCATAGCGCAAAATAATGCTGGCTGGCTTTTGCACGACTGTACAATAGACGCATTGCAAGGTGCTATCAGCAAGCTCTTCCTTCCGGCAGAGTGGGAAAGTAAATTTGAAGCAGTAAAAAATTGGCAAGTATATGAAGGTCAAATCCAAACTTGCCATAAAATGGCAAATTCATATAGCCGATTATACAAGTCATTAATAAGCACTCGTTAAAAAGCGGCATTTACGCAGCCGATACCGTTCAATCAAAACAACTAACGCAATTCCGTTAGTGTGCATATCGTAAAGCATGGAATTCAGGATAAATGTCGCAAAAAAAGATCGATTCAAAATGGTATTTAAAAAAATATCCGGATGTGAAAAAAAGCAATTTTTCTGCTCATGAACATTATGAGAAATTTGGAAAAAAGGAAGGCAGATTCCCCTGTCAGCCAACTCTGGGGGATTACTTAGCTGTTTTTCCGATTAGGGCATTACGTTTTTCCAAACGGGCATCTAAAAAAATACTAACAATTATTTTTCCATTACTTGGCGGCTCAACAAAAGTCGATGCTGAATGGTACCTAAAAAATAACCCCGAT
>Ga0247804_10000033_pt1 | contig 93133 bp, 85 predicted proteins | sample UWRJL029104C1_FD_181142 | JGI IMG/M metagenome (GOLD analysis project Ga0247804, IMG submission 181142) | Plant litter microbial communities from Arlington Agricultural Research Station in Wisconsin, United States - UWRJ-L029-104C-1 | ecosystem: Environmental > Terrestrial > Plant litter >... | reverse complement strand
AAAATACATTAATACTGCAGAAACTGATGTCTATCATAAAGGTCAGGTTTTATATGGCATCTCGCATGCAAAACCAGACATCAGAAAACACGATGTTTGCTATTTGGTAGAAGGTTATACTGATGTGCTTTCTTTGTATCAGGCTGGAATTAAAAACGTCGTTTCTTCAAGTGGAACAGCTTTAACTAAAGAGCAGGTTCAGCTGATAAAACGCTTCACCGAAAATATGGTGATTCTTTATGATGGTGATGCTGCCGGTATCAAAGCTGCTTTGCGTGGCTTGGATATCGTGTTGGAACAAGGCTTAAATGTAAAGTTGGTTTTGTTGCCTGATGGCGAAGATCCTGATTCTTTTGTAAAGAAAAACGGAACAGATGCAACGCTGCAATTCATCGAAAAAAATCAACAGGATTTTATCTTGTTTAAAGCAACACAAGGCATAAAAGATATTGGAAACGATCCGATAAAAAAATCAGAAATTGTAAAAGATATTGTTGAAAGTATTGCTAAAGTTGATGACAATATCAAACGCCAAATCTACATCAAGCATTGTGCTGATATTATTGATTTGCCTGAAAATATATTGATTAATGAAGTCAATAAAATCCGTTCGCAGCATTTTAAAAAATCAAAAGACTTTACACAACAAGACGCAGAAGCCATTAATGAGCATGTAAGTGTAGAAGAAATACATCAGCAACAAGTTTCTAAAACGCCTGCATTATTTCATCAGGAAAAAGATATTATTCGTATTTTGATAGAACATGGTGATTTGGAAATGACCGAAGAAGCTACAGTTGCTGAATATGTGATCTTTGAATTGGTAGATATTGATTTTAAGAATGACGCTTTCGGAAAGATCATTCAGTTATATATGGATGCATATCGTAACGAAACACCTTTTGAAGAGATCAGAAACCTCAATAATATTTCAGATGCAGAAGTAAAAGATGTGTTAGTGGAATTTATGCAGCCAAAATATGAATTGAGTAATAATTGGTTTGCAAGGCACGAAATTGTGGTAAAAGATGCCAACAGAACATATAAAACAGACGTGATTTCCGTTATGCAGCGTTTTCGTTACTTTAAGCTGATGGAATTGATAAAGATTTTAGATGAAAAAATAAAAGCCGCCGATCTTTCAGGCAGCTTCGAAGAAATGATCGCAGCCATTCTCAAAAAAATGGAACTGATGGAAAAACGTAAAACACTTGCGAAAGAAATTCAAACCGTCATTCATCCATATTAGTAATAAGTTGCAAGTAAAAAGTGATATATTCTTCTTTGCGTTCCTATTTTAATAGGAATTGCGTGAAATTAAATCGTCCAAAAAATAAATTATGTATTTTGAGTTAAAAGCATCTTTGCTTCTTTGTATTTCTATTTTAATAGGAATTGCGTGAAATTAAGTTGTCCAAAAAATAAATTATGTATTTTGAGTTAAAAGCATCTTTGCTTCTTTATGTTTCTATTTCAATAGGAATTGCGTGAAATTAAGTCGTCCAAAAAATAAATTGTTATTTATTTGAGTTAAAAAACATCTTTGCTTCTTTGCGTTCTATTTTTAATAGGAATTGCGTGAAATTAAATCGTCCAAAAAATAAATTATGTATTTTGAGTTAAAAGCATCTTTTGCTTCTTTATGTTTCTATTTCAATAGGAATTGCGTGAAATATTAACAAAACAATTCAATAAAATCTTAAATTCTCTTAATAGGAACGAATTTTGTAATTTTGCGGTTCATTTCAAGACTAATCATAATAAAATTATAAAATGACGTTAATTCAACTCCTTAATCTTTTCTTAGGTCTTTCTATATTAATCATACTTCACGAACTTGGACATTTTATACCGGCAAAATTATTCGGAACACGTGTAAGAAAGTTCTACTTATTCTTCGATTTCTTATTTCCATTTTCAAAAGTGCTTAATTTTTCTTTATTCAAGATAAAAATTGGCGATACGGAATATGGTCTTGGCTGGTTTCCATTTGGTGGTTATGTAGATATTGCAGGCATGGTAGATGAAACTACTTCTGCTGATGATTTAGATAAAGATGATACACCAAAAGAAAAACAGTTCAGATTTAAACCGGCTTGGCAACGATTGATCATCATGGTTGGTGGTGTTACAGTAAATTTAGTATTGGCAATGATAATTTATGCCGGTTTGTTTGGAGCCTATGGCGACGAATATTTGCCAAACAAAAATGTAAAAAATGGTATCATGGTGGTTGATTCTGTTGGCTATGATTTAGGATTACAAGATGGCGATAAATTAGTTTCTTTAGATGGAAAACCGGTTGAAAAATTTGATGATTTTCAAAAAGATCTATTGTTGGATCAGGCAAAAAAATTAGTGATTGACAGAGATGGCAAATTAATTACATTGCCTGTCTCAAGAGAATTTTTAGGTAGTTTGATCCAAAAAAAGAAAACACAGATCGTTATTCCAATCATTCCTTTTACTATTGATAGTATTTTGGCAGGAAAACCGGCAGCAGCAGCAGGTTTTCAAAGAGGCGACAAGATCCTTTCTGTAAATGGTACAACTACCGATAAATATAGCAAAGTACAGGAAATCATTAAATCAAATCCTGGCAAAGAATTAGGTGTAACAGTAGAAAGAAGTGGTAAAATAGATTCTTTAAAAGTAACCGTTGGAAAAGATGGTTTTATTGGAGTAACTTCTATGGGTTTTGAAAAATATTACAGTACAGAAAAAATTCAATACGGTTTCTTTGGTTCAATTAGTAAAGGTGTTCAGCAGCCATTTGTAAAAATAGGCGAATACTGGAAAAGCCTTAAACTGATGGGTTTGCCAAAGGTAAAAGTAAAAGACAATATGGGTGGTTTTTACTCTATGGGAAAAATTTATCCAAAAACATTTGACTGGCGTTCGTTCTGGACAATTACAGCATTTATTTCAGTGATATTGGCATTAATGAATATTTTACCAATACCAATGTTAGATGGCGGTTATATTCTATTCTTATTTTATGAAATGATCGTTGGAAAACCATTGCCTGAAAAAGTACAGAATGTGCTGCAAAGCATTGGCTTATTCTTAATTTTAGGATTAATGCTCTTTGCAAATGGTATGGATATAATAAGAGGAATTTTCAGCTAAAAATAAATTGAAATACACTTTTGAATTTTATAAAAAAGTGTAACTTTGCAATCCGTTAATTAGTTGCCGAAATGGCGGAATTGGTAGACGCGCACGACTCAAACTCGTGTTCGCAAGAGTGTGGGTTCGATTCCCACTTTCGGTACAAAGCAGCTCTTTTGAGCTGCTTTTTTTTTAAATCATCTTTTCATAAATAATATTAAAAATGGGAATTATGTAAACTTATTTTGAAATTATGTAAGATAACTGATATGGAAATTTTTCAACTTCGTATTACAGTTAAACCATAATAAGTCAAAAAATAATAACTGTAAAACTATGACCTTGCTTTTTAAATTTAGTTGAGCAAATTTGAAAGAAAGAGAGTAAAAGAAACGTTTATAAGACAAAATCGACTAAAGGTTAGATGAAAATCGGAGAAATTTGATTTGGAAAAACAAAGAAGATGATGGATTTTAAACGGATAGGTTACAAGTATAGTAATAGAGCATAGATTAGTTTATGTATTATTACTGAACGGTAAACTGGAGTTCCACAGCAATGTGGAACTTTTCTTTTTTATTAGATTTCAGACGATTCTATATCACACATTGATTTCTTGAAGATCAATTGCGCACCACGACCTTTTTTAAATACTTTTCTGCCTGGATTGATTCCTTTACGCAATGCTCTTTGTTCTTCTTCAGGAAGCAATGAAACATTCATACATTCTTCGCAGCAGCAACCATTATATTTGGCTGCGCAATCTTCGCATTGTATAAATAATAAGTGACAGCCTTCATTTTTACAGTTGGTATGTGTGTCGGCAGCTTTGCCGCATTGGTGACATTGCGCAATCACTTCATGTGATATTTTTTCGCCTAAACGTCTGTCAAAAACAAAATTCTTACCTTTAAATTTATTATTCAAGCCTTGTTCGTGTACTTGTCTCGCATATTCAATAATGCCGCCATTTAATTGATACACATTCTGATAGCCATTATGCTTTAGCCATGCACTTGCTTTTTCACAGCGGATTCCACCGGTACAATACATCACAATATTCTTGTCTTTATTTTCCTCAAGCATACTAACCACTAATGGCAGTTGTTCTCGAAATGTATCAACATCAGGCGTAATAGCATTTTCGAAATGACCGATCTCACTTTCATAATGATTTCGCATGTCAACTATAATCGTATCTTTCTTTTCTGTTAATTCATTGAATTCGACAGCATTTAAGTGCGTTCCACAATCGCTTGAATCGAAAGTTTCGTCGTCCAAACCATCGGCAACAATTTTTTTTCGCACAAGAATTTTAAGCTTTGCAAAAGATTTTCCATCGTCATCTATAGCATAATTTAAACGAATACCGTTTAAAAATGGATAAGAATAAATGTAATCGATCAATGCTTGTTTGTTTTCTTCCAAAACAGATATCTGTGCATTGATTCCTTCATGTGCTACATAAATTCTTCCTAAGACATTAAGTCCGTGCATTGCCAGATAAAGTTCGTCGCGCCACTGTTCAGGCTGTTCAATCTTTATATACTTATAAAAGGAAATAGTAATGCGTAATTCGCTGCTTTCGAGTAGATTCTTTTCTAAAATTCGTTTATCTACTCTGTTCCAAAGTTGCATGCTTTGTGCTTTTTGAGTTAAATAATATTCACAAAATTAAAAAAATTAAAATGATTTATGTAATTTAACGCCGATTTAATAAACCAAGCTAAACAAAAATCAACCAACATGAAAAAATTATTACTTATTGTATTAGTAATGGCAGCTATGCTGCAGGAATCGCAGGCAAAAATACAAGCAGGCGTCGGAATTAAAGTAGGTCCTACATTCGGTAGATACAATAATAAATTTACGAAACCCGGACAGTCAAATATCGGTGGAACTTTAGGTCACCAAGTTGGATTACATGCAGGCATACAAGGCAGAATCTGGTTCAATAAATTTGTTGGAATCAATTTAGCAGCAGAATTTAATATGTCCGGAAATAAATACAAAGGCACAAAAGGCACTGTAATTACAACCGTTACAAATAAAGAAAACCAGTTGACAATTCCCTTAACTGCCATGGTAGGTTGGGGAAATGAGCGTTTAAGAATATTCGGAAACTTTGGCGGTTATTTTGGATATATATTTAACGGTAAAAACAATGTTAGTAAGGAAACAAACGGTTCTGTTGCAGAAACAGGATATACAAAATCTGATTATGATAATGTATTACAGAAAATAGATGCAGGTATCAGACTTGGTGGTGGAATTCAGGTGTATGTTGATAAAAAATTAAAAAGCTGCTTTACATTTGACCTTAATTATGATTACGGTTTGGTAGATGTATTCAGAGAAGGAACACCGGCTTACTACAACAATCCTCAGAAATTGAAGATCACTAACTCTAAAATTATGATTGGTGTTGGTTTCCTTTATACATTTGGTAAAAGCCAGGCTGAAGAAGCACCAAAACGTCCTGTTCCGGTAGCTGATGAAGAATAATAAACTGATTGATCAATTTGAAATAATAAAAAAGAGAAAGCTAAGCTTTCTCTTTTTTTATGTAGTTATCTGCGTAATCTTTAGCACCGTAAGTAATCACTATATCAGCACCGGCACGATGAATACTTAACAAGGTTTCATCTAAACATTTCTGATAATCCAGCCAGCCATTTTTTGCCGCAGCTTGCAGCATAGCATATTCACCACTTACATGATATGCAGCTATTGGAATCGGGAAATTTTGTTTCAATTCGGCAATAATATCTAAATAAATGCTTGCCGGTTTTACCATTAAAAAATCAGCGCCTTCACTAAAATCTAAATCAGCTTCTAATAAAGCTTCGCGCTTATTAGCAGGATTCATCTGATATGTTTTTTTGTCGCCACTTTTAGGTGCAGATTCCAAAGCATCTCTGAAAGGTCCGTAAAAACCACTTGCATATTTTGCAGTATAACTCATGATAGAAGTTTCTGTAAAACCTTTGGTATCTAATGCTTCACGAATGTAACCAACTCTACCATCCATCATATCGCTTGGTCCGATGATATCGATGCCAGCCTCTGCCTGAGCCAATGACATTTTTGCTAAAATCGGCAATGTTTTATCATTAATGATTTTACCATTTTCTACATAACCATCGTGTCCGTCAGAAGAATACGGATCCATTGCAACATCACTAATTAAGCAACATTCAGGAAATTTTTTCTTAAATTCTTTAATCGCCTTTAAGTAAAAATTTTTTTGCGAATAACTATAAGCAGCTGTTTTATTTTTTAAAGAATCTTCTACTGCAGGAAATAAGATAAAGCTATTTACGCCAATATTTAAACAGGCTTCAATTTCTTTTAAAGCATTGTCAATGCTTAACTGAAACATATTGGGCAATGATTTTATAGCATTCTTTTTGCTTTTTCCATCAACCAAAAATAATGGTTGAACCAAATGATTTGGATGCAATCTTATTTCTTGAGAAAATGCACGAATGGCTTCACTTTTTCTGTTTCTGCGAGGACGATGTATCATGATGTAAATTTACGATTTACCATTAACAATTTACAATGTATGATTTGAATTTAAGGAAACGAGACATTCAATCTCTTCAAGGCATCTAATATGCTATTTTCTATATTAGAACTATCTTTTTTTATGAATCTTTCACCTAAAATAAGTTCGTACAATTCAATATATCTTTCAGAAATAGACGTTACAATTTCGTCAGTCATTGCAGGAACCGCTTGTCCTTCTTTTCCCATAAAATTATTTGCAATCAACCATTCACGCACAAATTCTTTTGATAATTGTTTTTGCGACTCATTATTTTTTAATCTTTCTTCATAACCATCAGCATAAAAATAACGTGAAGAATCAGGTGTGTGGATCTCATCTATCAAATAGATTTCATCACCAATTTTTCCGAATTCATATTTGGTGTCAACTAAGATTAAACCGCGTTTAGCTGCTATTTCAGTACCACGCTGAAAAACCTGGTGCGTAAAACTTTCAAGCTTTTCATAATCTTCTTTGCTTACAATTCCACGCGCTAAAATTTCTTCTTTAGAAATTTCTTCATCATGACCAACAATTGCTTTTGTCGTTGGTGTTATAATTGGTGTTTCAAATTTTTGATTCTCTTTCATGCCTTCAGGCAAAGCAACGCCACATAATATTCTGTCGCCATTTTTATAAGCACGCCAGGCAGAACCGGCTAAATAACCACGAATGACCATCTCAACCCTGAAAGGTTCGCAAACTTTTCCAATCGTTACATTGGCATCAGGAACATCAATTACCCAATTTGGAAGTATGTCTTTTGTGGCTGCTAAGAAACTTGCCGCAATTTGGTTTAGTACTTGTCCTTTGTATGGAATTGGTTTTGGCAAAACAACATCAAAAGCAGAAATTCTATCGCTTACAACCATCACCAAATATTTATCATCGATATTATAAACATCGCGAACTTTTCCTTTGTAAAAACTTTTTTGATTTGGAAAATGAAATGGTGCAGGCATGATTTTTTTTGTAAAAATAAAGTTTCATACTCATTAAAAGCGATTTATTATTTCCACAGTTAATCTTTTTTCAACAAGAATGCAGGTAATAGTTTTGGTAATAAGAATCTATAAAATAATATTATTCTTAGGCTGAAGTGCCGGCGGCAGATCCGTTTCACCAAGCATTTCTCTCATATCTATTTCAATAGTTCTGCTCATTTGTGAAATAGGTACATCATTTGCACTGCCTTCAAATGGATTTTCGGTGCTTTCGCCAACTTGTTCTAAAGATGTATAGACCCACGAAACTAATACACTGAATGGTATGACTAACCATACCATATTTCCTTTCATAAAACCTTCAACCGAATCATTAAGTTTATCAAATTCCTTAAGCATACCAAAAGGCAGCAGCAGGCAAAATAATTTTATAAATAAAGAATTAATGGTGGCAAACTGTCTTGGATAAGGAAAGTTTTTAATACGCTCACTTTTGCCTTGCTGATCATAAAAATCTCTGATCATTTTTTGCAGCTCTACAAATTGATAAGTATCTATTTCTTTATCAGTAAACAATTCTTTGATCGTTTTTGATTGTAAACTCATCAATTGTACTGCCTTGTTTTTTGTAGTGAGAATATATTCCAGTTCATTTTCCGGAATGTACTTCGCAAGTTCATCTTCTAAAGCTGTTTCCTTTTCAGGAATTGAGTAAAAAGCCTTGTATTCGCTGTTATAGCTTTTGGTCATACTTTCCCAGTTTCTGGTATCGCGCATTTGATAACGCAAAGCAGTAAGCCAGGCAAAATGACGGTAAATCAGTTCTTTAGTTTTTGCAGGATTATTTTGTATGAAGTCGCGGCTCATAGTTCCGAAAGCTCTGCTGCTGTTTAATATGGCACCCCAAATTTGACGTGCTTCCCAAGTTCTGTTATAGGTTTGTGTGTTTTTAAATCCAACAATAAACGCAGTTGCTGTACCTAAGAGTGCGGTTACGCTCCAGGGGATGGCAAGCCATTTAAATCCAAAACCTTGATATAAGACTGTAGGAACGATTCCAATTACCAATAAAGTATAAATATTTCTTCTTGTCCAGATAAGAAATTCTTTTAATGAGTAAGAGTTGCCTGCGTGCATAATTTAGATTGATTTATTCAAATATAGTTGTGTTGCTAATAAAAACTACAAATATCAATAAATAAAATTAAGCTATAGATGTCCATAGTTCATAAAATATCCACAATCATAATCCATAATTTACATTTCTATTTAGTTTCATTCAAAAACAAACTGTATTTTTGTATAACCAAAATGATGCTCTTCCCTGAGCATACAATATGAGCGATCAAATCAAACACGAATGCGGTATTGCCTTAATAAGGCTGCTAAAACCGCTGTCATACTACAAAGAAAAATACGGCGATATTCACTATGGCTTGAATAAGATGTACTTGCTGATGGAAAAGCAACACAATCGTGGTCAGGACGGCGCAGGTTTAGCAACTATTAAATTAGATACAGAACCCGGAAAATCTTATTTCGACAGAGAAAGAAGTGTTGATAAAGAAGCAATAAAGTCTATATTTAATAAGGTGTTTCGCCCTTTTACAAATTTATCGGATCAGGAAAAAGAAAAATTGAATGATACGGATTATGTAAAAAATCACTATCCATTTATGGGTGAGTTGCTCCTTGGACATTTGCGATATGGTACACACGGCGGAAATGACATGAGTAATTGTCATCCAAGAATTCGAGCAAACAACTGGAAAACAAGAACGCTTATCGTTGCAGGAAATTTTAACATGACCAATGTTGACGAATTATTTGATAAGCTGGTTGATTTAGGACAGTTTCCACGAGAAATGTCAGATACCATGACTGTACTCGAAAAGATCGGACATTTTTTAGATGCAGAGAATCAAAGATTATTCAAAAAATATAAGCCGTCAGGTCTATCAAATTATGAAATAACACCATTGATAGAGCATGGCATAAACGTTACCGAAATTTTACAAAATTCTGCAGAAGACTTTGATGGTGGCTATGCCATGGCTGGTATGATTGGACACGGCGATGCATTTGTAATGAGAGATCCAAGCGGAATTCGTCCTGCTTATTATTATAAAGATGAAGAAGTAGTAGTAGTGGCTTCTGAAAGACCAGCAATTCAAACAGCGTTTAATGTGCATAGAAGTAAAGTGCAGGAAATAAAACCAGGCTATGCGTTGATTATTAAAAAAGATGGCAGCGTTGGTGAGGTTGAATGCACAAAACCTTTGGAAAGAAAAGCATGTAGTTTCGAACGTATTTATTTTTCACGTGGCAGCGATTTTGAAATTTACCAGGAAAGAAAAACATTAGGTAAATTATTGGTCTCTACTGTATTGGAAGCAGTAAAATATAATGTGGAAAATACGGTTTTTTCATACATACCAAATACTGCAGAAGTAGCGTTTATTGGTATGACCGAAGAAATTCAAAAACAACACATTCAGCAAAAATTACAAGCTTTTAATAAAGGTGAAATAAAAACAACAGAAGAGCTTCATCAGCAACTTTCGATAATGCCTCGTGTAGAAAAGATCGCTATTAAAGATGTGAAGATGCGTACATTTATTACCGATGATTCTTCACGGAATGATTTGGTGCAGCACGTGTATGATGTAACATATGGCTTGGTGAAAAACGATGAAGATACCTTAGTCGTATTAGATGATTCTATTGTGCGTGGTACTACTTTAAAGCAGAGTATTTTAACGATGCTCGACAGATTACAACCTAAAAAAATAATAGTTGTTTCATCGGCGCCACAGATTCGTTATCCGGATTGTTATGGTATAGACATGAGTAAAATGGGTAGTTTTGTGGCATTTCAGGCTGCTGTTCAATTATGGAAAGACAGGAATGAATATCATGTTTTAGAAAAGTTATACAAAGAATGTAAAGAAGAAATTCAAAAACCCTTATACGAAGTTCGTAATTTGGTAAAACAAGTTTATGAGCCATTTACAGCAGAACAGATCTCTGAGAAAATTGCTGAAATAGTAAAGCCAAATCATATCTTTTCTGATGTTCAGGTGATCTATCAAACTATAGAAAATCTGCATATTGCATGTCCAAAAAATTTAGGCGATTGGTATTTTACAGGTGATTATCCAACGCCTGGTGGAAACCGTGTTGCGCTCAATGCTTTCATCAATTATATGGAAGGAAAAAATGTCAGAGCATATTAATGGACTTTTAGATTTTAAGATACAAGAATCAAGAGATCTTTTGTGAAACTGTTGTCTGACTAAATAATCTTAATCATCAAGGATTTTCTTTGACAATTAAACAATTTTGGTTTAACTTTGTCTTAACATAAATCCCTGATATGAAAAATTTACTTTTTTCAATATTCTTAATATTGGTTTCCACGCAAATTGTCTTTGCATCTTCATTTTATAATGAGAATGGAGTTAAGCTTGATCACATCTTAGCAAAAGAAAAAACTTTCTTTGTACCTAATCTAAACAGAAATGTTGTGATTTGGAAGAGTACTTTTGAGCTTACTAATAACAGTAAAAAGTCTATAGCCATCAGAATTCCATGTTATTTAAGATATGCATATTCTTATTTAAATCCTGCTGAGATATCAACTGTTCAGGATTACGTTCCTGAATTTAAATTGTCAGACGTTTATAAAAATTATGTGTCAGAAAAACCCATTATGGTCGATGCTAAAAAAACAATTATCAGCGAAAGATACTTCGCCACAATGGATGATGTTGATTTGCGTACTGCTACTGTAAATTGGGATTTCAAATACTCGTTTTGGTATTAATTTAAGCAAAGCTTAAACCATGTCTCTCTTGTTATTTATTACTATTTGTCTCTAAGGAAATTCTTTATTTTTATTAGAAAGTATGTGTTTAAATAATTAATACATTTCCTTTTCATTCGGAAAATCTTTACTCTTTATATCAGCAATATATAGCTGTGTAGCTTTTTTAATATCATCGTATAAATGAAGATATTGACGTAAAAAACGTGGTTTAAATTCATGCGTAATTCCAAGCATATCATGTGTCACTAAAACTTGTCCGTCTACATAAGGACCGGCACCAATACCAATAACAGGAATCGAAATACTTTCAGAAACTTTTTTCCCTAAAGCAGCAGGAATTTTTTCCAATACTATAGCAAAGCAACCAATGCTTTCAAGATATTTAGCATCTTCTATCAATCTGTCAGCTTCTTCTTCTTCCTTTGCACGAACCGTATAAGTTCCGAATTTATAAATAGATTGAGGTGTTAATCCTAAATGACCCATCACAGGAATTCCGGCAGTTAAAATACGTATGATTGACTCACCAATTTCTTTGCCGCCTTCTAATTTTACGCCATGTCCGCCGGTTTCTTTCATCACTCTGATGGCAGCATTTAAAGCTTCTAAAGAATTTCCCTGGTAAGAACCAAAAGGCAGATCAACCACCACAAAACAACGTTTAATTGCACGTACCACACTTTGCGCGTGATAGATCATTTGATCTAAAGTAATTGGTAAGGTCGTCTCATGTCCAGCCATTACATTCGATGCAGAATCGCCAACCAAAATGATGTCAATACCTGCATCATCTAAAATTTTTGCCATAGAAAAATCATAGCCTGTAAGCATAGCGATCTTTTCGCCACGTTCTTTCATTTCACGAAGTTTCTGTGTAGTTACACGCTTGATTTCTGATTGTGCTGCTGACATACTTTTAAATTATTCGCCATGAAGTTATAAATAATTGAATGGAATTATGTTATTATAAAATTAGCTTTTTTTCTTATAATTCATTGTCTGTGAGTAATAATGCAGAATTATGTATTTTTACAGGTTAGAATTAACTGTAAATGAATTATCTTAATAATAAAACAATTCCTGAATTACTCGAATTCGGCAAAGAAAAAAAAGAAGCCTACGTAAATGCAAAGCCATTTCCAAGCGGATATTTTGATGACTTTTTCGATCCGCAAATGCTGCGTGAAGTATTAGCTGAGTTTCCTCAGATTGGAAAAGATAAAACAGATATCAAATATGAAAATCCAAACGAATTAAAATTAGCAACAAAAGGCGAATATCGATTTGGTGATAAAACATTAGCTTTCGTACATTTTTTAAACTCACAACCTTTTTTAGAATTCTTACAAAATCTAACAGGAATTAAAGAAACATTAGTGCCTGATCCATATTTTGAAGGCGGTGGTTTTCATGAAATAAAACCCGGTGGTTACTTAAAGATGCACGTCGATTTTCATAAGCATAAGCAAATGAATTTAGACAGGCGTTTAAATATTCTGATTTATTTAAATGAAGATTGGAAAGAAGAATATGGTGGAAATTTTGAGCTTTGGGAAAAAGATATGAGCAAATCTGTTACGAAGATTTTACCGATATTCAATCGCTTGGCAATGTTCAATACAACTGATTATTCTTATCATGGTCATCCGGATCCGTTAACTTGTCCGCCTGATAGAAGCCGACGTTCTTTGGCTTTATATTATTATACAAACGGGCGACCTGCAGAAGAAGTAAAAAGTGGTGATGGCGATAAAATTGTAACTACTTTTGTTGCACGTAAAGGACAAGATTCATCTAAGATGAAATTCTTCAATGGCTTTGTAAATTTGGCTGTTGATTTGTGTCCGCCAATCATTATTAAAACGATTAAAAAATTCAGAAACACGTAAGAGTAGCAAGCAGTAAGTGATAAGTAGTAAGTACTATTTTTTTCTTATCACTTATTACTTACAACTTATTACTTATTACTATCGTATGGAAACTATACAAAATTGTTATTGCTGCGGAAACTCAGATTTTCGTTTATACACAGAAGCAAAAGATAATTATTCAACAGAATATTTTAAGATCGTGCAATGTAATAATTGCCATTTTATTTTTACCAATCCACGACCAACCATCGAGGAAATCGGCTTGTATTATACATCACCAAATTATATGTCGCACCAAAGCCACAGCAAAGGTTTAGTGCAAAGTGTGTATAGATATGCGCGGAATTTTATGAAGAAAAAAAAGTTGGCGTTGATTCAAAAAGAAGTTGGCAAACAACAAGATTTTTCTTTGCTGGATTTCGGTTGTGGTACAGGCGATTTTTTAGGATTCATCAAGCAAAATAATATTCTTGCACAAGGTGTAGAGCCTGATGAACAAGCACGTGAAGTTGCAAAATCAGTAAATAAAGTAGATACTTATTCTATAGAAAATTCAAAAAATATAGGAAAAGAAAAGTTTGATGTTATTACACTTTGGCATGTGTTAGAACATATTCACGATTTGCATAACCAAATACAATATTTTAATACATGGTTGAAGCCAAACGGAAAACTCATCATCGCAGTTCCAAATATAGAAAGCTATGATGCAGCAAAATATGGCAAATTTTGGGATGCCTTAGATGTTCCGCGTCATATTTATCATTATTCACCGGCTTGTATTACGCAAATTGTAGAACAACATCAGTTTAAAATTACAGCAACACATCCTTTGTTTTTAGATGCCTATTATGTTTCGATGCGCAGCGAATGGCACAAAGGCACGTCGAAGTTCTTAGCTTATTTTAAAGCAATTTGGTTCGGCTTTTTAAGTAACCAAGATGCAAAGAAAACCGGAAATTACAGCAGCTTAATTTATGTTTTTGAGAAAAAGAGCTAATACAATCAAATTATGATCGAAAAACAATAAAAAACCGTAGTTATCAAATACTACGGTTTTTTTATTAGTATTCAGTAGAACATTTAATCAGGTAAATCTGTAGTTCAGACAAGATATAAATAAAAAAGTCCTGGAATTATCCAGGACTTGTTGGCCGACAAGGATTCGAACCTCAACTAAAAGCACCAAAAACTTCTGTGCTACCGTTACACCATCAGCCATTTTCGAAGTGCAAAAATAACGACTTTTTCTAAAAAAGCAAATTTAGTTTTGATTTCTCTGTATTAATAAAATTTTATGAAGCTTATTTGAGCCATTTTCTCTAAAAATCAATTAGTTTACTAACATTCACATTTATTCACAATGCATAAGAAGCTAAAAACGGCTTATTTTTTTTATTTTTGTCCAAAATAAATTGAATGAACAAACAATACAAACGAATAAACGCCATCGTAGGCTTTATTGTTTTCGCTATCTCTCTTTGGCAATACACATCCACATTAGAATCAGCAGGCAGCTTATGGGATTGCGGTGAGTTTGCCTCATGTGTATACAAGCTGCAGGTCGCACATCCACCGGGCGCGCCATTCTTTATGCTGTTAGGAAGATTATTTGCATTGCTAAATCCGGGCAATCCAATAATAATGATCAATTTCCTTTCAGGATTAATGTCGGCAGGTTGCGTATTGTTCCTGTTTTTCACCATTACATTAGTGGCTAAGAAATTATTATTAAAAGAAGGCGAAGAAATGACAACAGGAAGCATATTTGCCATTGTTGGTGCTGGCGCTGTTGGCGCATTAGCATGTTCTTTTTCAGATACTGTTTGGTTTTCAGCGGTAGAAGGTGAGGTTTATGCCTCATCAATGTTCTTTATTTCTATTGTACTTTGGGCAGTTATGAAATGGAATGACGTTGCTGATGAACCGCATGCTAACCGTTGGCTGGTATTTGCAGCTTATATGATCGGTGTATCGTTAGGTGTGCATTTACTTTCATTATTAGTAATTCCGGTAGCGGTTTTAGTTTATTATTTTAAAAAATTCAAACCAAGTATTATAGGCTTTATTGTAGCTTTTATGATTGGCTTTATATTATTAGGTACTGTGCAGATTGGTGTAGTTCAAACGGCAATAAAAGTTGCAGGTGGTGTTGAGTATCTATTTGTGAATACATTTGGTATGCCATTCAATGTAGGATTTATATTTGCTTGGGTGTTTTTATTTGGTGCTTTAGTGGCTTTGATAGTAATATCTCATAAAATAAAGAATGCTGACCTGCAATTATTTGCTATTTGCTTTTTAGTAATCTTCATTGGTTTTTCATCTTACGCAATGGTTCCGATTCGTGCCGCAGCCAATCCACCAATAAACATGAATAATCCAAAAGATGCGTTCAGCTTATTATCTTACTTAAACCGTGAACAATATGGTTCTCGTGCTTTGGTAAAAGGTCCTTTGTTCGATGCGCAGCCAACAGGTTATGAATCGAAAGGAAAAGATTACTATCAGGATCTTACTACAAAAAAATATGAAGTAAAAGGTGAGAAAATAGATTACACTTACAATCCTGAAGATTTGATGTTGTTTCCACGTATGGGTCCGACAAATGATGGTGAAAGTGCACAAGGTTTATATCAATACTGGACAGGTTTACAAGGAAAACCTACTTTTGGCGATAATATAAAATATTTCTTCCATTACCAATTGCGTTATATGTATTGGCGCTATTTCCTTTGGAATTTTGCCGGTCGACAAGACGATTATCAAGGAACGCCAGGCAACGAATATATGAATGGCGATTGGCTTTCAGGTATTCCTTTTATTGATAATGTACATTTAGGCTCACAAAAAGATCTGCCTGAACAAATTCTGAATCAAAAAGCAAGAAATAAATTTTATTTGCTGCCATTGATTTTAGGTTTGATAGGTATTATCTATATGTATAATAAAAACAAGCAATACACACTTGTCTTTGGATTACTGTTTTTGGTAACAGGCATTGCGCTGATCGTGTACACCAACCAGCCGCCACGTGAGCCGCGAGAAAGAGATTATGCATTGGTCGGTTCTTTTATGGCATTTTGTATTTGGATAGGTTTGGCTGTAGTAGCAATCTATGATTTCTTAAGAAGTAAGAACTTACCAGGCTTGCCTGTTGCTTTAGCAACCACAATTTTATGCTTGTTTGTTCCATTTATTATGGCAAAAGAAGGTTGGGACGACCATAATCGTCACGACCGTTATATGGCTCGTGATTTTGCGGCAAACTACTTAAACAGTTGTCCGCCAAATGCAATATTATTTACACAAGGCGATAACGATACCTATCCATTATGGTATGCGCAGGAAGTAGAAGGCATTCGTACAGATGTAAGAATTGTCAATCTGAGCTTATTAGGTGTAGATTGGTATATTGATTTCTTACATCGTGCTTCAAACAAATCAGGACCGATTCCTTTTTACAAAGATTTTACATCAGATAAGTATCGTGGAAATACAAGAGATATGATCCAGTTCAATGATCAGTCAGGTTTTGCAAATCCAACTCAATACTATGACATTCAAAATATCATGGCATTTGTTTTAAGTGATAAGCCTGAATTTAAAGCACAAACGCAAAGAGGTGAATCTATCAATTATTTGCCAACTACAAAACTGAAATTAAAGGTTGACAGAGCAGCTATTGAAAAATACAATGTGGTTCCTGATCAGTTTAAAGATAAGATCGTAGATGAAATAACCTGGGATTTAAGTAAGACAAGAATCATCAAATACGATTTAGCATTATTGGCTATGGTTGCAGCAGCAGACTGGAGCCGTCCGATTTGTTTTTCTAACACAGTAGAAGGCGCTTACTACAATGGTTTGGATAAATATTTAATTCAGGAAGGACAAATGTTGCGTTTCGTGCCTTGCAGATTTGATCAGAACGAACGTGGTTATACGGTTATGAATACTCAGAAAAGCTTTGACATTGTAACAAAAAGCTTTAAATATGGTGGCTTAGGTGAACGTGAAATGTTTGTAGACGAAAATTCAGCAAGAATTATGAACACATTGAAAAGCGTTCATTTCGGAATTGCTGATGATCTGATCAGAAACAATCGCAAAGAAGACGCTGTGAAAGTATTAGAACAAGCGCGCAAAGAGTTCCAATATGTGAATGCACCGTACTATTCTCCAAACAATCGTTACTTTAATATTTTAACGGTTCAATGGCTGGATCTATATTACAGAGCAGATGCTGCTGGAAAAGCTAAACCAATTAAAGAGTTGTTTATCAAAGATTTAAAAGACTGTCTGCGTTTTTACAACTTACCTGGTGATGACTTTGCCGCTTTATACGCCGGCGAGAAAAAATCAGCGGAAGAGTTAGTGAAGCGTATGGAAATGTTGGCTATCATGTATAAAGATGCTGAATTTAAAAAAGAGTTGAATGCTGCATTTCCAACCTTAGTGCAAACGGCAAGTTTGGATGCGTTACCAACACAAGTGCCACAGCAGATATTCAGATAGGACAATTTATTAATAAGATTTTGTACATTAGATATATAAAACTACTAAAATGGGAATGTTAAAAGAATTTAAGGAATTTGCCATGAAAGGCAATGTTGTGGACTTAGCAGTTGGTGTTGTAATTGGTGGTGCTTTTGGTAAGATTGTAAACTCTTTAATCGAAGATGTCATCACTCCATTATTATTAAAACCGGCATTGGAAGCAGCACATTTATCTAAAATAGAAGATCTGGTAGCGTTTGGTGGTGTAAAATATGGTTTGTTTTTATCAGCAGTCATAAACTTTATCATAGTTGCATTTGTTCTCTTCTTAATTATTAAAGGATTGAATACAATGAAGAAAAATGAAGCTGCTGCACCAACGGTAGAACCAACACCAAGTAATGAAGAAAAATTATTAACGGAAATAAGAGATTTATTAAAAAAATAGTTTAAACCAAACCCCAACTGTCTAGAACTATCTTGGGCTGCTCCTGTCGGAGCAGCTTTTTTTTAAATTAAAATAAACATTGCTTTAAGGCACGCTATCTTTTTAATAACTTTGAAATTCTATAATTCATTAACTCAATCATTCTTTAATTCATAAAAATTGAAACAGCAACTTGTAGCAGGCAGAAATCCGGTGTTGGAATTACTTCAATCTGATAAAGAAGTAGAAAAGGTATTACTTTCCAAAAATGCGTCAGGCGATGTTGTAAAAGAAATCATTCAGCTTTGCCGCGACAAAGAAGTGTATTACCAGTTTGTTCCGGAAGTAAAGATCAATACGCTTTCTCGCGCCAATCATCAAGGTGTGCTGGCATTTACAGCACTGATAGAATATCAGGATGTTCAGAAAATTATAGATTTTGTTTTTGCAAAAGGCGAAGAACCGTTACTGTTGATATTAGAAAATGTGACTGATGTAAGAAATTTAGGAGCATTGGCAAGAACGGCTTTAGGATTAGGTGTGCATGCCATTATTTTTCCAAAGAAAGAAAGTGCCGCTGTAAATGATGTTGCCGTAAAGATTTCTGCTGGTGCATTATTAAAAATTCCTGTATGCAGAGTAGATAATGTTATTGCTACGATAAAAGATATTAAAAACAACGGTATCAGAGTAATTGGTTTAGATGGAACGGCTGATAAGTATGTTCATGAATCAAATCTTTCAGGACCGCTTGCTTTGATTGCAGGCTCAGAAGATGAAGGTATTTCCAATCCTGTTGTTAGATTAATAGATGAATTGGTAAAGCTGCCAATGAACGCTAATTTAGAATCTTACAACGTTTCTGTGGCAACCGCTATGGCTTTGTATGAAGTGAATAGACAGAAGACGATTTGATGATTAACGATTAACGGTGTGCGATTGATAATTATTTGTGTGCAAATCGAGCAATGTATTTATTGTCTTTAAATGCTAAATAATTGCTCATGTGCATTGGATCATAGCTGTATTTTATTTTTGTAATGATATACCATGTTTCATTTGTCATCTCAACTGGATTTTTCCAATCTATCTCTATAAATGAAGGCATTGTTTTTTTAACAGAATCAATACTGGTTCCTTGTGGTATATTATCTGCCCAATAAACCATTTTATTGTATCTATTACAAGAAATAAATACAGATAAAATCAATGCATAAAATCCAACTTTCCAACTATTCATGATAGTAATCTTAAATCTCAAATCTCAGTTCTCAATTCTATTACTTAATCTTGTTGATCTTCACCATGTTTGTTCTGCCGCGACCTGTTATAGGCATACTTGCCGTACTAACAATAATATCGCCTGACGATACCACTTTCTCCATCTTTAAAATCTCAATAATATCATCCACAGATTCGTCTGTACTCACAAACTTATCATAAAAGAAAACATCAACGCCCCAAACCAACCCTAAGGTATTCAGTAGATTTCTGTTGCTCGTAAAAATATGTATCTCTGCTTTCGGACGATTGCTCGCAAGCATAAACGCCGTATAACCTGAATACGTCATACCATTGATCGCTTTTGCATCTACATCTTCTGCAATCTGGCAGGCATTGAAACATATTGCATCAGACAGGAAAGTTTTAGAGTTTTTATCTGGTAATAAATGTTTATTATAAATAGATTCTTCCTGTTCTGTTCTTCGAATGATCTTCGCAATTGTCTGCACCACACGCGCAGGATTTTTTCCTACAGAAGTTTCACCGCTCAGCATAATGGCATCAGCACCATCTAACACACCATTGGCAACGTCCGTAATTTCGGCACGTGTTGGTCTCGACATATCGATCATCGATTCCATTACTTGTGTAGCAATAATAACAGGCTTTGATGCTTGTATACACTTAGCAATAATCTTCTTCTGTATCAAAGGCATTTCTTCCATAGCCACTTCAACGCCTAAATCACCGCGCGCAATCATCACAGCATCGGTTGCTTTAATAATGCTGTCGATATTTTCAACAGCTTCAGGCTTTTCAATTTTGGCAACGATTTTTAAAGGCGAATTATGCTCATTGATAATATCTTTAAGTTCGTTGATTTCCTTTGCCGTTCTTACAAAAGATAAAGCGATCCAGTTGATAGGCTGCGTTAAAATAAAAGCAAGATCCGCTCTGTCTTTTTCCGTTAAGCTTGGTAAGGATATTTTTGTATTTGGTAAATTAAAGCCTTTTTTAGAAGATAGCGTTCCGCCTGCGATCACAGTACATAAGATCGATTTTTCAGTTAAGATCTCTGCCACCTGGAGTTCCAGTTTGCCATCATCAATTAAAATAAGTTCACCTACTTTTAAATCTTTTGCCAAAAACTCATAAGTAACAGAGATAAGATCTTTGGTTCCGATCACATCATCGCTGGTAACTTTTATAGTCGTTGCCTCTACTAATTCTATGGCATTGTTTTGCATTAAACCGGTTCGCAACTTTGGTCCTTGCAGATCTGCAAGAATACTGATATGAACATTCATATCTTTATTGAGTTGTACAATGTTTTCAATTACCTGCAAATGATCTTCATGTCTTCCGTGCGAAAAATTAAGCCTGAAAACATTCACACCGCTCATGTGTAGTTCTTTCAGCTTTTCGTAGCTGCTGCTTGCCGGACCGATCGTGGCAACTATTTTAGTTTTTCTTTTTGCTATGTTCATTAAAATGTCTTATTAATAAGTTGTGTTTGGATTTCAGAGAATCAACTTTCAGTTGCATCGCAGATTGCACGCCCGGAATTTTTCCAAGTAAGTCGGTGAATGCTTCTCTCTCGAAATACTCATCTTCACCATGCAGTAAAAACAAATAGTCGATATTCTTTAATTCAGGAATTAAAGTGTGACCGCTGTTTTTATTCTGTATCAATTCTAATGTGTAAAAATCTGCTTCGTTTTTATATTTATAAGCGTTAAAATGCTTGAATCCTTTGATCTTAGGACTGTAAAACTCAATGTCCTGCACGCGTTTTAAACTCCATTTCAGGTACTGATTGAGTTGTAGGCACAACCTGTAATCTTCTATACTGGAGTTGATGCCCCAAATTATAAAGTCAAACTCAATATCAATAAATTGTCTTTTTGCCATAGCTTACATGCGCAATTTAGTTAACGAACGGATAAAAATTGGTTTGGTTTTTCAACATTTAACATACATCTTTTTAAATCAACTGATAACCAATTATTTAGGATAAGATTATTTTTAACATCGATAGATACAGAATAGCGAAAATAAACCTAATTTTGCACATCATTTTAAAATTATATTGACTATGTCAACCATTGCAGAACGCGTAAAAAAGATAATCGTTGAGAAATTAAGCGTAGAAGACAGCGAAGTAACTCCGGAAGCAAGCTTTGAAAACGATCTGAAAGCTGATTCGTTGGAAACAGTAGAATTGATCATGGAATTTGAAAAAGAATTCAATATCATTATACCTGACGAACAAGCTGATAAAATAAAAACAGTAGGCGAGGCAATTGCTTATTTAGAAGCAAACGTTTAGTACTATCATTGTCATTCTGAACGTAGTGAAGAATCAACATAAGTTGCTTCATGCGTTAGCATGACAAATCTAATATCTATTTTTATTACTATAAATCAACTCTATGGTATTTAAGCGTGCAGTGGTAACAGGAATAGGAGCCATTACACCTTTAGGAAATACCATATCATCATTTTCCCATCATTTATTTACAGGTACAAGCGGCAGCAATGCCATTACAAAGTTTGATACGGCACAATTTCGTACTAAATTCGCCTGTGAAATAAAGAACTACCATTCCGAAGATCATTTTGATAAGAAAGAATTAAAAAAGCTGGATGCTTTCGGGCAATATGCTTTTATAAGTGCCGAAGAAGCTATCAAAGATGCACAGCTCTTAGATTTTTCCGAGCTGAATAAAAAAAGAGTAGGCGTATTATTTACTTCCGGATTTGGTGGTGTGCAGACATTTCAAGACGAACTACTGCAATATTTTCAGAACGGCAGAAATCCACGATATTTCAGTCCTTTCTTTGTGCCGCGTACTTTACTTGATATTACCGGCGGCGGCATTTCCATTAAGTATGGATTTAAAGGTATGAATTTTTCTGTGGTAGCTGCGTGTGCCAGTTCAGCCAATGCATTGATTGATGCACTCAATTATATACGCTTAGGAAAGGCAGATGTGCTGATTGTTGGTGGCTCTGAAGCTTCCATCACAGAAGTAGCAATTGGCGCCTTCGGCGCCATGAAAGCATTATCGGAAAGAAACGATGAACCGCAAACAGCATCGCGACCTTTTGATAAAAACCGCGATGGCTTTGTGATGGGTGAAGGCAGTGGCTGTATGGTGATAGAAAGCTTAGAGCATGCACAAAAGCGTGGTGCTAAAATTTATGCAGAGCTTGCAGGTGGTGCTATGAATGCAGATGCCTATCATATTACTGCACCAAACCCAAGCGGCGAAATGGTAGCAGAAGTGATGCAGGAAGCATTGGAAGATGCTCAGCTTAACATAGAAGCCATCGACTATATCAATGTACACGGAACATCTACACCTTTGGGCGATTTAGCAGAAGTAAAGGCTATTCAGCAGGTGTTTGGAGAACATGCTTATCAGCTGAATATCAGTTCTACAAAATCTATGACAGGTCATTTGATGGGTGCTGCCGGTATTGTGGAGGCAATTGCCTGTGTGCTGGCTTTGCAGGAAAATAAAATTCCTCCAACCATAAACCATTTTACAGATGATGAGGATTTCGACAAGCAGCTGAACTTTACTTTCCATCAATCGCAGGAAAGAAAAGTAGATGCGGTAATGACAAACAACTTTGGCTTTGGCGGTCATAATGCAAGTGTTGTTTTTAAGCGATTTGTTTAAAGAAAAAAAATATTAAACCACATAAGAAACATAAGTAACTGTAGATATTTCATATAGTAAGAAACCAGGATTTAAGAAGATTAGAACACAATAGAGAAACAAGTTTCTTTCAATCAACTTAAGTTTTCTTTATAAAGGCTTGTTCTGTTCTTTAATTATTTGCTTATGTTTCTAAAGCTTCTTAAGTGGTAAAATAATAGGCTGTAAATTGTAAATAATTTTTCCTTTGTTTACATACATTTCAAAAACTTTGATATAAATTTGGGTTAATGATTTCCTTCTTAAAGAAAATATTCTTTTCACAGAAGCCACAAGAAGTGCCCTTGCTTTTTACTGATATTTATAAGCATGTGCAGATGTATCCTGTTGCTGTAGAGGAAAATTATATTCGTGCGCTCACGCATTCTTCGGCTACTAAAAAGATAGCAGAGAAGAATGAGCGACTGGAATTCTTAGGTGATGCGGTGATTAATTTTTGTGTGGCTGAAATTCTTTATTTCAGGATGGAAGGAAAGGATGAAGGAACCTTGACCAAAGCAAGAGCATCTATCGTGAACAGGAAAAACCTGAATAAAGTAGGTGTAGAAATTGGTATTCCACAATACCTCAAACATAAATTATCAGAGAAGCAGCTCGAAGAAGCGCCTGATATCATTGGTAATGCTTTTGAAGCTTTAATAGGTGCTTATTATCTTGACTATGATATGGATAATATGAAGGTGCTGATCGACCGCCTTATTATGAAGGATTTTGATGCCTTGAATTTTCAAAAAAATGTATCCGATTATAAGAGCTATCTTTTTGAATGGGTGCAGTCTAAAAAGAAACGCATCAGCTTTGTACACCATACCGCGCCTGCCGATCCGGGTGTGTTCATGGTATCGTTGCAGATCGATGAAGAGTTCTGCTCATCAGGCAGCGGTCGCAATAAAAAGGAAGCCGAGCAGCAAGCCTGCATGAATGCTATTAAAACATTGGCACTCGAAGCCTGATTTTTATACTGATTTATGTTACTAATAAATTGCCATTGCAAAGTCTGATCAACGGTTGTAGCTGGTGTCTTCATGAAATAGGATTTGGTTCGTGAAACACATACCACGTTCAAGTACAGCAATTTATTTCGTGATCAATACTTTCTTATTCCAAACATCATTTTCACTGCTGATTTGAAGGTTATACAAACCTGAAGCCAATACAGCATCACTAATCTGAATTATAGATTGATTGTTATGTTGTGTGTTTCGTGTGAAAACAATTTTTCCTGTCACATCAAACAAATTAATAGTGATCGGATAATTGCCTTTTGAAACAAAATCAATCATAAAGTTTCCATTGTTTGGGTTTGGAAATAAATTCAATTCGCCAATCGTATTGTATTTATTTACAGTAGAAGTTAAGTTCAATACTCTAACGGTAGCAGTATTTGTTTTAATAGGAACATTAAAGTCGAAAGTAATATGTGCCGTATTTTTAATAGTATTGCCGGCAATTAAATTATTTTTTGGTTTTATCTTAAACACTACATAACCATGAGAAGCAGGCTCATTCACGGAGGAAGCAGGAAGATTGATATCATTAAATCTAAACTCCACAATATTATTTCCGGATACGGATGTCTGCAAACCGCTATGGCTGGAACTAATCACTTGTAAAGAACTCCAGTCTAAGTTAGCTTCTAAAGTATCCTTAATGATCACGTTTGTAGCATAAAAATTTCCTGTATTCTGGAAGCGAACTCTGTAAGTAATATAGTTTCCGGAAGCAACCTGTGTTGGTGTCAACGAAGCATTGGCTTCAATGTTCTTATCGTTCGGATCAAACGCATTACGGGCAATATCAGTCAAAGTATAATTGTTGTCAACAGGAGTAGTATCATTAACAACCGGAGAAATAACAGCTTTAGAAAGCAAAGAATCATTGCCGTTTAAAGTAGGTGGAACTTTACCTGTAAAGTTAATAGTGATCTTTCCTTGCTGAGATGGATTCAATGCAGCCAAATTCCATTTCAAAGTATCGCCAACAATAGAAGTAGGAGATGGCACTGCAGAATTATAAGTTAAACGATTATCCAACACAACTACAACAGAAGCATTGCTTACAATAGTTGTTCCTTCATTTACGTATACAGCTTCGTAACTATTAGTAAAACCTGGACGAGTCACCCAAGTATTAATTAATGAAACTCTTAAGTCTTTAATGTTTCCTTTTGGTCTTAATGCAAAATCAACTGTATCAATATTGCCATAAGTTGTATGTGTGGTTGTTTTAGAAATAGGTAAAACCGTATAGTAATTATTGTAGCCTGTGAAAATTGTATTGTAAGTTCCTGTGTCAACTAGGTTATTATATTCACCAATTGTATTTAAATAGGAAGCCTGGTTGATATTTCCTTTAGTAGATTTTACATATCCTTGCGTAAATAAAACATCGGTGCCTGCATTATAAATATTGTTGTTGTTATTGTCAATGTAGGTTTTGCCAGCTATAGAATTATAGTTTGGTGAGAAATACATAAGCTTTAGATCAGACCTTCCTAAGTTGCAATCAGATTGAGAAACGCCGCCGTCTGATGCTTGGCTGCCTATAATAATTAGTTCATTATTTTTATTTATTAACAGGTTGTAAGATTCATATAATGCTTGGTTTATTACAAAGGTATTACTGATTACATCTATAACTTTATTAAATGCGCTGTTGTACTTAATGTACCTGAAAATCATTTCCTGTTCAAGCGAGTCAGCGTAGATAATAGAAAATGCATAAGTTTTATTTACAGGATTAAAACCGTAGAGATAATTATTTCCGCTATAAAGTGGATAAGCAAAATACGTTTTATTATTTCTGATTGTTGTAGGTTCAATATACTTTTGTAATACAATATTCCCAAGTTTATTATATGATATTACTCTTTCCACACCATAATCATCATTTTCACCTGTATAGAAAATTAATACTGTATTACTATCAGCAGATGGTATATTTTCAACGTACGTTGTAGGAATTATTAATTTTCGCCAAATGGTGTTACCATTAGTATAATCAAAAACCTCTACTACAGAAGAATCATCACTATTATTTACGGTAACAGCCTGGTGAGATATGGAGTTAAAGAATTCGCTTAAGTCATAGCTATTATTATCTCGGGTTTTCTTTTTATAAACGATAGATAATTCTTTAGTATAGCAGTTATAATAAGTGCCCGAAGCTTCACCAGATCCGCATATAAAATTGTTATTTGGAAGTTTGACAAGTGAAATGTATGCATTTCTATTGGCGGCAGTATTGGTGTTGACATAATTTATAATACTACCATTTGATCTGTTAATACTAAGTACTGTCATGATTGGATCATTGAAAGATGAAGGAATAGTCATGATAAATCTATCCTGAATAAAAATGCCATCGTGTGTATATGATGAGATTTTTAACCTGTTGAAATTATCGGAATCATATATTTTTTTCCAGGCAGTAGCACCTAAGTTGTTAATATATAAACATACAATACTGTCTGTATTATATCTGGCATAATAAACTAACTGACCATTCATATCATCTAATATCACTTTAACATTAGGAGCACCATATAAATTGGTGTTACCCAGGTAATGCTGGTCATTTATCCATACACTATTGCCATCATTATCAATTTTTCTGATTATACCTTTGAAGTTCTGAGTGCCTAAATTATCGTTACCGAATAATAAACACTGAACGATAAAACCGGTAGAATCTAAATTTTGTAAAATATGAATGTCGTATTCAAAACCAACTAGACCTAAATTCTTTTTCCATATAGTATTACCTGAAGCGTCCATTTTAAGGCAAATAAGATCTGCAAAGGTATCATTAGCGTTTCCAAAAGGACTTGTAGCCGATTTGCTATAACCAAAAAGCATTTTGCTTCCATCCGGCAAATCAAAAATACCTGTTGTCGGGTTGCCATCATATAAGAAGTTATCCTGCTTATCGCCACCAATACAAACCTTATTTTTGAGTGTTTGTATTTGAGTCGTAGCATCTGCAACACTATTCTTATAACCAAGCATCGCAATCATCACCATCAATACCGTAAAAACTTTTTTCATACTATTATATTTATATGCAAATATACACTAATAATATAAACTAAAAAAGCCACCAAACTAGTCGCTGACTTTTAATAAATCTATTTTAGGAAAACACCTTTTTTCTATCCTTATTTAAAAATAAAATAAGGTCTCACAAAATAAATAACAAATAGTAACGTTGTAAAAGACGATAACAAATTATTATTAAAAAAATTTTAAAAAACAAACAATGACAGTAGTATTAAGAGCTTACAAGATCAAAGACGTTGACATGTTAGTTACATCAGCAACCATCATCGAAAGCGCAATCAAAAACAAAACATTTTTAATCAGTAAAAGAACAACATGGACAGATCCATTCTTTCCAAATCTTAAATTAAAAATAGATACAGCCGTACAAACGCACTTAGGTGTAGATAGTGCAAAAAATCTAAGACAAGCAACTATTATAGTTTTAAGCATTGAAAAAAATGCGCTTATTGATTTGGCAGAATTCAAAGTGCAGGTAATGGAAGATTTTAAAAGTGATAAAATAAGAAGAGACGAGATTTTAAATCAGCTCGGATTTAAATCTTACCACACACCGGCACAAAGAGGCGATCAGGAAGCAATGATCAATTTACTTTTCCAGTTCAAAACAAATATGACCACTGCTCTAAAAACAGAAATTACCGCAAAAGGTACAACAGCAGCATTAATAAATAATATAGTCGCTTATGCAAATACATTAAAAAATGCTGACATTACACAGGAAAATTTTAAAGAAACAAGAAAGGAATTAACAGAAGCTGCCACCAACGAATTCAATGATATATACAATGCAGTCATTAGTATTTGTAAGATATCTTCTAAATTCTTTAAAGATAAACCTGCGTTAAAAGATCAGTTCAATTTTTCTAAAGTAAGTAAAACATTAAATAACACAGGTAAAACAAATTCAGCAGCAACCTCGAAAAAAGCATAAATAAATAATAAACAACACCGTAAAGGCTTCCGAACAGGAAGCCTTTATTATTTTTGATAATACGAGGAAATGCTATTGTAACACGCGGAAATATGATTGTGATACAGGGAAATTCTACATTAACTCACGGAAATGACATCTTGTCGCACGGAAACTCAATTGTAACAAGCGGAAATTAAATATAGATATACGGAACTTTAATTGTTACAGACGGAAATGACAGCTTGTCACACGGAAACTAATTTGTAACACACGGAAGCTTTACTGTAACAGGCGGAAACTCTGCAACAGGCGGAAACTGTGCAACAAGCGGAAATCGTGCAACAGGCGGAAACAATTACTGCTTATGCATCATGAACTTGTTTCAGGAATTATGATTAAAGTATATTATCTACATAAAATATTCGTACCAGTACTCACCAAACATCCCAAACTCATCACATTCTTCCAAAGTTTGCAACTTTATATTTAGTCTTGTATCTTTCTTCTAACAATCTAAAAGTCTTACAATGAATTCAACACTTATCCTACGCTTCGCAATAGCGATCATTCTATTAACACATGGTCTTGCAGGCATGTTTAATAATGGTGTAAATGACTTCGGCAACTTATATTTAAACCAGGTTGGCTTTGCACCATTTGGCTTATACATTGCATGGGCAATCAAGCTTTCTCATGTAGCTTGTGCTGTACTTTTAATATTAAACAAACAAGTAAAATGGGCAGCCATCATTACCATTCCAATTTTAATTGCAGGAATTATTATAGTACATTTTAAAGAAGGCTGGTTTGTAGTTGGTGGTGGCAGAAACGGTATGGAATATAATTTCCTGCTGATCTGCGTATTGCTGGCAATTACATTTCCAAATGGTTTTAAGAAGCATAGTTAATTTATAATCAAGCTTTATCTTTATAATATGATGAACTGGAAAAATCAACTCACACAATTATTACAACTGGACTATCCAATTATCCAGGCACCAATGTATGGTGTCAGCACACCTCAAATGGTAGCTTCAGCAGCAAAAGCAGGCTGTCTCGGTTCATTAGCATTAGGAGATTTACCGGCGGAAAAATGTATAGAGCAAATTCAACTTACTAAAAAATTATGTAAAGAAACTTTTGCCGTAAATATTTTTGTACATGAGATTCCTACAATTACAGAAGACTTAAAAATAAAATATAATAAGACCAAACAGTTTATTGAACAACTGTCCACACAATATAAATTAGAAGTTCATTTGCCTGCTTTTGAAGATATTCAGTTAAGTGCTTATCACAATCAAGTAGATGCGCTGATTGACGAAGATTGCAAAATAGTAAGCTTCACTTTTGGTAATCTGGATGATGCAACTATTCAAAAATTCAAAGCTGCCAACACCATACTAATTGGTACTTGTACATCTGTAGCAGAAGCAAAGATTTTAGAAAGTTCAGGTATAGATATTATTTGTGTACAAGGCATTGAAGCCGGTGGTCATAGAGGAAGCTTTAACGCTAAAGATATTCCTGAAATAGGTGGTTTTTCTTTGTTGGCGCAGGTATGCGAACAGGTAAGTATACCTATTATTTATGCAGGTGGAATATACAATGCTAAAACCCTGTTAGCAGCTAAAGCATTAGGTGCGCAAGGCTTTCAGCTTGGAAGTGCCTTTATAGCTTCGACGGAAAGTGCATTAAAACAAATTGAAAAAGATAAGTTGAAAGTAGTAAATGAAAAAGAAATTGTGTTAACCAATAGTTTTTCCGGTCGTTATGCAAGAGGTATTAAAAATGCTTTCAGCGAAACCTTAGAAGGCACTGATTTTATTCTTCCATATCCTTATCAAAATAAATTAACAGGAGAATTACGAAAGATAGCTAAGCAAAATGAGAACCTTGATTTTGTAAGCATCTGGCTCGGTCAATCCATACATAATTTTAGTACGAAATCAGTTACTGAAATACTTAAAAGTATCATTACAGAAACGGAGAAATCTTAAATCTTAAATTCTTGTATCTGAAAATCTATCGTTACATTTAAGCAAATTAATTTATTATGCAAAAATCTCGCTTGGTACGCATTGTTATTTTTTATGTTATTGCCATTACACTTTCCAATGTGTTCAGGTTTGATCTTTTACACATCAGAGAAAACTTAGATAAGCTGCCTGCAATCATCACCCTTTTCTTTAGTCCGATGGAAGCTATAGGAATTGTGATCGGTTCTTTGATAACTTTATATTTATTAAGGAAAGAACAAAAAACTGAAATTTCTATGTTTGGTACTTCTGTGAAATGGAGTTTAATTATGTGTATCATTCCAATTGTTTTATTAGCAATTATTGGTGTTAATAATGACAAGAACAACAACGCACATTACTACGGTTTACTTGCAGGCATCTCTACATTTATCTATTGCTACTGCGAAGAAATGGGTTGGCGTGGTTATTTGGAAGAAGAATTAAAAGGCTTTACGAATTTGAAAAGAATTGTAATCATTGCCGTACTTTGGTATGTTTGGCATTTATCATTCTTAAGAAACCATGACATTGTCCAGAATCTAACGTTTTTCGGCTGGTTGTTATTAGGTTCTTGGGGAATTGGCAAGGTGGTGCAATTAACAAAATCCATCTTTGCTGCTGCCTGTTTCCACATGATCATTAATGTAGTGATGTTCAATGAATATTTAACAAAAGGACTTAGTAGTAATAGCAAGATTATTATACCATGTGTTTCTGTGTTGATTTGGATTTTGATATTAAGAAGATGGAAAAAAGAAACTGTGGTTGTGAAATAAAAGCATTGTTCGCTGAAAATATAAAAAGCCACCAAATTTTGGTGGCTTTTTTATCTATTGTCTGGCTGAGTTTATCGAAGCCTTGACTCTAAAAATCTGAAATCTCAAATCCATTAATGTTGACTTGCTTTCAATGCTTTTACTGCTTCTGTTAATTTTGGTACGATCTCAAATAGATCGCCAACAATACCATAGTCAGCTGCTTTGAAGAAAGGAGCTTCCGGATCTTTGTTGATTACAACTATACATTTTGATTGGTTTACACCAGCCAAATGTTGAATAGCACCGGAAATACCAATCGCGAAGTATAAGTTCGGACGAATAGCAACACCTGTTTGTCCAACGTGCTCATAGTGAGGTCTCCAATGTACATCAGCTACAGGACGAGAACATGCTGTTGCTGCGCCTAATGCTTTGGCTAAGTCTTCAATAATTCCCCAATTTTCAGGACCTTTCATACCACGACCTGCAGATACTACAATTTCAGCTTCCGGTAAAGGTGCAACATCACCTGTTTGGCGCGTTACTTCTTTCACCGTTACTCTGCTTGCAGCAGCTTCTACCTGAATATCTTCGATTGTTGCAGTGCCTTCGCTTTTTACAGCGCCAAATGAATTTGGAACAACAGCAACTACTTTTACAGGTGTTGTCACTTTCACGTAAGCAAATGCTTTACCTGAAAACGCTGCTTTTTTCACTACGAAATCTGCATCAGGTAAACCAACAGCACCTGAAACGATACCTGCTTTTAAACGAGCAGAAACTACCGGCGCAACTGCTTTTCCTGTTAATGTTTGTGAGATAACGATCGTATCAGCGTTTACTTTTCCTGCAACATCAGCAATTGCTTTTGCGTATGCACTTGCATCGAAATTGTCAAACACTTTATTTTCTGAATGCAATACTTTTGTTGCACCATAAATACCTAATTGTCCAAGTGTAGCATGATCGATGCTACCTAATGCCAAGCCTACTGCTTCTTTGCCAATAGTGCCTGCATATTTTACAGCATAAGAAGCAGCTTCGAAACTTGCTTTCTTAATTTTGCCGTCTGCTATTTCTACTAAAAATAAAACTGCCATGATTATATTTGTTTTGCTTCAGTGTGTAATAATTGGATTAATTCTTCAGGATGTTCTGCCGAAATCATTTTAACCGCAGATTTTGCTGGTGGCAATTCATACTTCACAACTGTTGTTAATGAAGCCACGCCTTGTGCCGCAACTAGGTTCAATGGTTTTGATTTCGCGCCCATAATTCCTTTCATGTTTGGAATACGTGCTTCTGCCATGCCTTTTGCGCAAGAAATTACAAACGGTGCATCAACAGATAATACTTCTTTTCCGCCTTCAATTTCTCTTTCGATAGTTGCTGTGTTACCTGCAATATCTAATTTAGAAGCGTAAGAAACGAAAGGTAAGTCTAACAATTCTGCTAACATTCCACCTAAATTAGAGCCGTTATAGCTGATTGTCTCTTTACCTAATAAGATCATATCGTAACCGCCTGTTTTTGCTACTGCAGCAATTTCAGAAGCAATAGAGAATGAATCAGCATCGCCTGTTGAGTCGATACGGATGGCATCGTCAGCACCAATTGCTAATGCTTTACGGATTACTACGTCGTTTTCTGCACCACCAACGTTTACCACAGTTACATTACCACCGTTTGCTTCTTTTAATTCAAGCGCACGAACTAATGCATACCATTCATCGTAAGGGTTCAAGATCCACTGTACTTTATCGTTGTTGAACTTTGTGTCGTTGTCAACAAACGAAATTTTAGTAGTAGTGTCAGGAACTAAACTTATACATACTAAGAATTTCATACTTTTGTTTTTAGTTTAAAAATTTGAAACGCTAATTTAATTCATTTTAAACAATTCAATGCATGCATATGAATAAGAAAGAACGACTGAAACAGATTATTGTGGAAAACCCAAATGATACTTTTGCCTTATTCGCTTTGGCAAAGGAATATGAAAAGGAAAATGATTATGATAATTCCGCGCAACTATTTGAAAAACTGTTAGTTACAGATAAAATGTATATTGGTGCATATTACCATTTGGCAAAAGTTTATGAACAATTAGACGAAGTTAAAAAAGCATTAAATATTTATACACTTGGCATTCAGACAGCAACTGAGTTAAATGATTTACATTCATTAAGCGAATTGAAGAATGCAAAGATGAATTTAGAAATTGAAATGTGAGAAATTTGAAGATTTATAATGTGTTAATTTGAAATGATAAAAACGAATTATCCTTCACAAGCAGTATTTGCTAGCACTGTCTGTCATCCTGAACTTGTTTCAGGATCTTAATCTCAAAAGAAGGAAAGATGAAACAGTATCATGTTTACATATTATCTAACATCAAAAGGAATGTCTTTTATATTGGTAACTGGCAATTTAGAAACTAGAATATTGGCACATAAAGCAGGAATCGGTTCAGAATTTACATCTAAGTATAATTGTTACTATTTGATGTATGTAGAGAATTTTGATAATATTAATGTTGGCATAAAAAGAGAAAAACAATTAAAAAATTGGCATCGAGATTGGAAAATTAATTTAATAAAAGACCGGAATAATGTAATGGAAGATTTAGCAAAAGATTGGTTTACAGAATATGATATTAAAAATGCAAAAGAAATTCAATAATGACATAAGATGCCGAAACAAGCGTAGTTTACTGATTATTTAGAAGTAAACTTTGCGTACTTTGCATCTTTGTGGTTAAAAAAGAAATTAAATAATGCAACAAAAAATTCAAAAATACATTACTCAAAACAACCTGTTCAATTCAGATACACCAATACTTGTTGCAACAAGCGGTGGTGTCGATTCTATGGTTTTAATAGATGTTTTCTTGAAGTCAAAATACAAAATTGCTATTGCACATTGTAACTTTCAATTGCGTGGAAAAGAAAGCGATGAAGACGAGCAATTTATTCAACAATTTGCCTCACAAAATAATATTCCATTTCACGTTATAAAGTTTGATACTAAAGCTTACAAACAAAGCAATGATATTTCAACACAAATGGCAGCGCGCGAATTGCGTTACGAATGGTTCGAAAAAATAAGAAAAGAAAATAATTATCATTGCATTGCAACAGCACATCATTTGGATGATCAACTTGAAACTATTTTGCTGAATATTACAAAAGGAACAGGCATTAAAGGTTTAACAGGAATGCAAGCTAAAAACGGATTTATAGTTCGTCCTTTTTTAGAGCTTTCTAAGCAGCAGATATTAGATTACGCAAAAGCAAATAATATAAAATTTCGAGAAGATTCAAGCAATGCTTCTGATGATTATCAACGCAATTTAATTCGTCAGCAGGTTGTACCACAGCTGCAAAAAATAAATCCTGCGTTACATACTACAATAGCAGATTTTATTGATAGAATGAATGATTACGAAGCTTTGACAAATACTCAAATTGAATCCTTAAAAAAGAAATGTTATTCGGAAAAGAATGGTATTGCTGAAATAAAATTCGGCTTTATAAAAACGCATGTTGCAGGACAAACTATTTTATTTCATTTACTGAAAGAGTTTGGTTTTAATTCAGATAATGTAAATCAACTTTTCCAAACTTTTCTGAGTTTGGAAAAGTTAGAAACGCAAAGCGGCAAGCAATTCTTTTCTGAAACACATCGTATTGTTATCGACAGAAAAAGTTTGTTTATTGTTGCTAAGAATATAGAAAGAGAAAACTATTTATCGTTCGACAAAATTCCAAATCAAATCATTTTCAATAATTATAAGATACAATGTTCGCTCATTCCGATTAAAGAACTTAACATAAAAACATCTAATCGTTATGCATATTTTGATGCTGATAAAATTGAGTTTCCTTTGTTAGTTCGTTACTATAAAGAAGGCGATTATTTTTATCCGTTTGGAATGAGCAAGCCGAAAACACCAGGAAAAGCAGGCAAGAAGAAATTATCCAAATATTTTAAAGATGCCAAATTCTCTTTGTTAGATAAAGAAAATACAGCCGTTCTATTTTCAGGTGAAAAATTGATTTGGTTAATTAATCATCGCATTGATGACAGATTTAAAGTCACGGATAAAACAAAAACAGTATTAAAAATGGTGATGATTGATGATAATGTCTGAACCATGATTTATGTGATTGATTTGATTTCTATGATTTTTTCTCTTTGTTAACTTTGTGTAATTCTTAGTGTTCTTTGTGGTTAAAAAATAAAAAATGTAACTTCACTATATGCAAGTTTTTAATTACGGAATCGATATACTTACAGTAGCAAAAGCAATTCAACTTTCTACCGGAAAACTGCAAGGAATTATTAATGATGCAGCAAAAGCAAAGATCAAACAATCGCAGCAATATGTGAATGAAATTGTTGCAAATAATGATACGGTTTATGGCATCAATACTGGTTTCGGCATCTTAGCAAACAAAAAAATATCTGAAGAAGATACACGCACTTTACAATATAAAATCTTGCAATCGCATAGTGTTGGTGTTGGAAATCCAATTCCAAAACAAGTGGCAAAATTAATGTTGATCACAAAATTGCAAGCTTTAGCGCAAGGATTTTCAGGTGTGCAATTATCAACTTTAGAAAGAATTTTATGGCATATCGATAATGATGTAATTCCAATTGTTCCTGAAAAAGGAAGCGTTGGCGCATCAGGTGATTTAGCACCTTTAGCGCATTTATGTTTGCCTTTGATTGGATTAGGTGAAGTGATCTATAAAGATAAAACCATTAAAACTTCAGAACTTTTTCAACAGGAAAATTTACAACCAATTTCACTCGGACCGAAAGAAGGTTTAGCATTAATAAATGGAACGCAATTTATTTTATCATATGCAGTGGCTGATATTCAGCGCATGCACAATTGCCTCGAAGTAGCAGATATTATTGGTGCTATGAGCTTGGAAGCATTGCAAGGAACGAAAGCACCAGTTGATGAAAGACTACATAATCTTCGTCCATTTAAAGGCAACCAGTTAGTGGCACAACGCTTACGTTTGTTGTTAGATAATTCAGAGATCATGAGCAGTCATGAAGATTGCGATCGTGTGCAAGATCCTTATAGTTTGCGTTGTATGCCACAAGTTCATGGTGCTTCGCGCAATGCTTGGCTGCATTTAAAACAACTAATAGAAATTGAACTGAATGCAGTAACAGATAATCCAATTATCTTTAATGCTGATGATACAATAAGTGGTGGAAATTTTCATGGACAACCGTTGGCTTTGCCTTTAGATTATGCATGTTTCGCTGCTGCTGAATTAGGAAATATTTCTGACAGAAGATGTTATTTATTATTGGAAGGAAAGTTTGGTTTGCCGATGTTATTGATGAACGAAGTTGGATTAAATTCCGGTTTTATGATTCCGCAATATACAACAGCAGCTTTGGTTACAGAAAACAAAACCTTATGTTTTCCTGCAAGTGCAGATAGTATTCCAACATCTTTAGGACAAGAAGATCATGTTTCTATGGGTAGCATTAGCGGCAGAAAATTATACCAAGTGCTGGATAACTTAGAATATATTTTAGCGATAGAATTAATGAGTGCGTGCCAAGCTATTGAATTTCGTAGTCCGTTAAAAAGCTCAGCTTTATTAGAAGCTGCGCATGACTTTGTACGACAAACAGTTTCTTTCGCCAATGAAGACCGAATCTTTGCTGATGACATCAACCAGATAAAAAAGATCATCGCAGATTTTTCTTTTATGAGCCATGTAGAAGAAAAGAAAGAATTGAATAGAGGTTTTGAAGAGTTTGAGTTGTAATAAGAAGTAGATGCAATTGATTTTTTACGTCATTATATTTTTAATCATAAAAATCACATAAATCATAGTTCAGACAACACCATGCAAGATCTCACCAAACAACACATTCAACAACTTCTAAAACCACGCGAAGCCAACTCGCATAAAGGTACTTACGGTCATGCTTTAATCATTGCAGGCAATAAATATAAAATGGGTGCGGCTGTTATTGCGGCAAAAGCATGCCTGCGTTCAGGCGTAGGATTATTAACGGTGAATATTCCGTCAGAAGAAAGATACATTTTACAAACAGCTGTTCCGGAAGCAATGTTGTCGGCAAGAGAAAACGCAAAGCATGACATCAATGATTTCTCAGCAATAGGAATTGGACCTGGAATCGGTACAGAAAAAGATGCAGTGAAACTATTAACGAATACATTGAAGTCATCAGATATGCCTATGGTTTTAGATGCAGACGCACTTAATATAATGGCTGCTGAAAAAGATATTTTACCACTAATAAATGCAGGCAGCATTTTAACACCACATCCAAAAGAATTTGACAGGCTCTTTGGTGAACATGATAGTGCAGAAGATAGAATACAAACCGCTATTCAAAAAGCAAAAGAATTAAATATCGTTATTGTTTTAAAAGATCATAAAACCATTATTACTTATAACGATGATACTTTTCAAAATACAACAGGTAATGCAGGTTTGGCAAAAGGTGGTTCGGGCGATGCGCTTACAGGTATTATTACTGCATTAGTAGCACAAGGATATGCGTCTTTTACAGCAGCTAAAATAGGTGTGTATTTACATGGATTAGCAGCAGATATTGCAAAGCAAAATCAAAGTATGGAAAGCATGCTTATTACAGATGTAATTGAATATTTAGGAAAAGCATTCAAGGAATCTTTGCCATCAACAAGTAATGTGATGGGTTTTAAAGCTAACAGAGAATAAGAAAAATTGTTAAAAAAGATGGTTAAGCCATTTCCATATTTACCGTCTTTCTGTAAACGAACTCTGTATAAATATGACGCTTTGCAAATCTTGCAGGCGAATCTGAATTTACCAATTTGCTGAATGTGTTTTTCGGAACATTAAAAAATTCGTAAGTGCTGCCGTCGTTATATACGATCTCTAAGATTTGTCCTTTGTATTGAAAATCACCGATAGAAGAGTTGGTGATAGTTTCTTTAAATTCCGGCAATTGTGCTTCTGTAGTTTCAGGCGCAATGCTTACTAAAAAGTGGTAAGCTTCAATCATAATACGGCTACTTTCTTCTGCTTGTGCTTTTGCTTCGTCATTATCCTGTATTTTATCAGGATGATTTTCTTTCATGAAAGTTCTGTAAGTTGATTTCAATTCAGCTAAAGTAGATTTTGGCGTTGCACCAAATAATTTGCGGTAGTCGTTAATTTTTTTCATAATGCGCTGCAAAGATACAACTTAGCTCTTGATAATGAATGAGTTTAATATTATGAAATGGCTATACTAACTTCACTTTATTGCCGTCGAACTCGACAATAGCACCTTTTGCAAGCTTATTTCTTTTGCGCAGCTCTTTTTTACCGTTTACCTTCACCAAACCAGCTTCAATAGCAGCATTTGCCTGCGCACCGCTTTCGCACCAATTAATGGCTTTTAATAGTTGATTCAGTAAAATTAAATCGCCTTGTATCTCAAAAGTTTCCATGCTGTGCTTTATTTTATTATTTTCAGTTTCAAAATTACAAAATAATTAATCGCTATGTATAAATTCGTATTTACCTGTTTGCTTGGTTTGTCGCTTTTTGCAAAATTGCAGGCACAAACTTACAAGGCAAAAATTATCACTAATTATGGAAACATTACCGTTGTGTTGTACGATGAAACGCCAAAACACAGAGATAATTTTATTAAACTGGTGAAGGAACATTTTTACGATAGTTTATTATTTCATCGTGTGATAAAAGGGTTTGTGATACAAGGCGGCGACCCAACTTCTAAAACTGCTTCAGATACAGCCATGCTTGGCGAAGGAGATTTAGGTTATACGATTCCAGCAGAATTCAATCCAAAATATTTCCATAAAAAAGGTGTTTTAGCGCAGGCAAGAGATGATAATCCGGAAAAAGCATCATCTGCTTGCCAGTTTTATATTGTGCAAGGAAAAGTTGCAGATGATTCTACTTTTATAAAAGCAAAAAAGCGAACAGGTAATGAAGTACCTGAGATCAATAAAATCGTTTACAGAAAAATTGGCGGCATTCCGCACTTGGATATGAATTATACAATTTACGGTGAAGTAATAAAAGGTTTAAAAGTAGTTGATAAGATAGCTGTAGTAAAAACAGATAAAAATGACAGACCATTAAAGCCGGTAAGAATTAAAACAATAAAATTAATTAAGCCTTAAGAAAATTAATTCTTGATAAACTGCTTTGTAGCTTGCTTTTCATCGCTTTGTATGTTTAGAATGTAGGCACCACTTGCTAATTCAGAAACATCTATAGAATGATTGTTAGTATCGTTTTCAATCACTACTTGTCCATATAAATTAGTGATCGTATAATGAATATTTCTTTCATCGTTAAATCCTAAAAATGAGATAAAATTATTTGCAGGATTTGGAAATAATCTCAAATCAGGAATATCTTTTCTTTGTTCTGTTTCTATGGCTGTTGTTAGGCATGCACTACTTAATTTATTAATGTAACTCCAAATTAATGTGTCATAAGGTGATAACGCATCATTTATGTAAGGCGATTCTCCAACACGAATTACTACCATTTTGGTACTTGGAATTACATAAATTTTTTGGTCGTTTTTGCCTAATGCGCAAAATAAATCGTTTGGTGCATTTGGAATTAATTTTGTTGGAAAAACAAACTGCGAACCAGGAATCATCGTTGAAGCCTTACCATTCAACCACCATAAATAACCATACGATTTATTAAATGTTTGAGACGTATTTGTCATCGCACGAAAATAAGAAGTGTCTTTTAAAATAGTGTCATTTTGCCAAACACCTTTATTAAGTGCTAATAATCCAAACCTTGCCATATCACGAGGCTTGCTAAAATATACACCACTTGGTATCCAGGCGCCACTCATACCAGTGTATGCTTCCATCCATTCATTGGTTGCACCATTATATGTTTTTGAACTTGCCGCGCTAATTACTTCTTCTAATTTTTTGTATGCACCGGTATGGTAAGCCCAACGTGTACCTGCATCTGTTTTATATTGTAAACATGGTTTTGAATAATCATTATTATCACACGGAAGAACAGGATCGTCTTCCATGCCACTTGTCATGTTTAATAAATTTTTTATAGTAATTAATCTTTCTTTTTGTGGCGTTTCACTTGTCCAGCCAACGCCTAAATATTTCGACACAGAATCGTTTATATTTAGTAGTCCTTTTTGTTGAGCAATACCAACCATCATTGCAGTTAAGCTCTTGCCTGCACTTGCCCAATAATGAATAGAATCTGTTGTAAATGTTCCGAAATATTTTTCCAATACAATTTTTCCATCTTTTAAAATAATGAAACTTTTTGTATTAGTACTTTGTAAGTAGTTGTACAAGGAGTCAATTCTCGGTTGACACCAACCTAAACGTGTTGGTGAAATAGTGTCCCAAGCATTGCCTGTAATTGGTGGAAAATACAATGCCTGCGATTGCGCTTTCACCAAACATAAAATAAATAAAAACAGAATGGTAAATTTCTTCATAGCGCATTTTTACTTAGACTGTAAAATACAAGAAAAGTTTAATTAATAAAAACATCGCTTCGGTAAAGAAGCGATGTTAACTGAAACGTAAATTATATCATATTATTTTGCCAAATTGTATTTTTATTTAGAGTTGATATATTTGTCCAACTGCGAGCTGTAACTGTTAAATGCAAAATCATCATAAAGAGTGTAATAGTTGTTCTTGTCGATTGTTTTATCATAACAGAATTTTGCAAATTCCAGCTTATTCGATTCAAAATTAAATAAGTCTAATAATTGATGAACCTGCTCTGTTTTTAAAACTCTGTCCTTTAAAGCAGTTTGACCAACTTGTATCATCTTGGTTTCAAAGCTTGCATTCTTCATTGCCTGTTTTATACTTTGCAACGAATTTTCATCGACTAAATTTCCACCGTTGTAGCCATAATTTCCACCATTATATGGATAGTTGTTTGGATAACTTGGATAATTATTACCATTGTTGTTCCAACCATTGTTATATGGATTAGGTCTTGGTGCAGGCTCTGTTACAATTGGTGTAACACAAATTGGTGCTGTTGTAATTATATTATCAATGTACCAGGATTTTTGCACAAAAGCCAACTTATCAATGATCTTTAAACCTGTATAAGCATCTAATTCTGCAACTGTTCTAAATCCATCTTGTATAGATATGTTTTGATTGAACACTACACGTCCATTACCATTTTTGATAACTTTCAGATTGTAATTGCCTGCATACAAATCGAAGAAACGAAAGTTACTTGTGTTGGAAGTAATGGTTTGATTGTTTAGGCTTACTGTGTAATTTCCATTAGCATTTATTCGTACAAAAAATTCTGCGGCGGCAAATATTGTGCTGCACATCATAATGGAAAAAGCGAGTGTAAAGATTTTTTTCATATAAAGAATTTTATTGAAAACCATAATACAATCGACGTGCCAAACTATCGTGCCACGATAATCGTGGTACGATAATTTGGCGTTATGCTACACAGAAGTGATCCACCAGGTATTTCCGAAACTATCTTTTACACCACAGGTTCTGCCATAGCTTTGGTTTGATAATTCCATAATTATAGTACAGCCGAGCTCAAGTGCTTTTGCATAAGAAACATCAGCATCATCTACATAAATAAACAAACCTGCAGGTTGTGTATTCCATTGTTCGCTGGTGTTTCCGCACATGATGCTTGCATTTCCTATCTTAATTTCAGCGTGCATAATTTCCGTTTCGCTTCCTTCACGAAAATGTTTTTCTTTAATTTCCGCACCAAATAATGTTTGTGTAAATTCTAAAAATTTAGCAGCATCCTGTATAATTAAGTAAGGTGTTACCGTTTGGTGTTGTGTTGGTATTGCCATAATATTCTTTTTATAAAAATAAACATTTTTAATCAACTTAATAAAATTTACTCTTAAACTAAATACGCTAAGCTTTGTTTTCAAATATGCTTTGTATATTGCAGTATTGATAAAATTTATAGTTTCTATATGTCAGTTTTACTTTTTTCTCCATTAACCTTACGTCAGCTTACTTTTAAAAATAGAATTTTTGTTTCACCAATGTGCCAGTATTCTGCAACAGATGGTGTGCCTGATAATTGGCATTTGGTACATTTAGGCAGCAGAGCAGTTGGTGGTGCGGCGCTGGTGATGGCAGAAGCAACTGCAATAAAGGATATTGGAAGGATTAGTCCTGGCGATTTAGGTATCTGGAACGACGAGCAAGTAGAGGCATTTAAACCTATTACAAAATTTATTTTAGAACAAGGTGCTGTTCCTGCAATTCAATTGGCACATGCAGGCAGAAAAGCTTCTACCATGATTCCATGGCATGGCAATAAAAAAGTAGAGCCTGAAGATGGTGGCTGGATTCCGGAAGCACCAAGCGCTATTGAATTTTCTGCCGAATATCCAATGCCGAAAGAAATGAGTGAAACAGAAATAGAGAATTTAGTTAATGATTTTGTATCTGCAGCAATACGTGCTAAAAAATCCGGTTTTCAGGTGGTGGAATTGCATATGGCACATGGTTATTTGCTGCATGAATTTCTGTCTCCAATATCAAACAAAAGAACTGATAGTTATGGTGGCTCTCTCGAAAATAGAATGCGTTTGCCATTAATGATAGCAAGTGCAGTTCGTGCAGTATGGCCGGTCGAATTGCCATTGTTTGCACGTATTTCTGCAACAGATTGGGCAAGTGAAGGTGGCTGGAATCTGGAACAAAGTATTGTATTATCAAAAGCTTTGAAAGAAATTGGTGTGGATCTTATTGATTGTTCTTCAGGCGGAACATTGGAGCGTGCATCCATTCCTGTAGGTTTAGGTTACCAGGTGCCTTTTGCGGAAGCTATTCGCAAAGAAGTAAATATTGCAACGAGTGCTGTTGGTTTAATTACAAGTGCTCAACAAGCAGAAACTATTTTACAAGATGGAAAAGCTGATATAATTTCCTTAGCACGCGAATTTTTGCGTGATCCATATTTTCCGATGCATGCTGCAAAAGAATTAGGTGTCGATATTAGTTGGCCAAAACAATATGAAAGGGCAAAAACTAAGCATTAATCAAACATCAATTTTGGTTTTGAAGATGTTTAATAGTATGATCAATAATAATTTTGTTTAATTGCTATGTAATTAATTTTACTGCAATATTTGGTATAATACTTAAAGCATTATAGAGATCTTTACTTACTTTAATGCCTGTTTTAGATTGGAAGGTGAGTGGTTGTTCGCCATCATCATACAAATAAACGCTGAATGGTTTTTTGCCTGGATGCTTGGAAACGATCTTGAAGATTTTTTCTACTTTATCATCTTCCAGATTTTTGTAGTGCATCATTAAACGCATGCCTTTGCCGTATTTTTCCAGCACGTCCTGCATAAATTCCATTTGATTTACTTTCAATTCATACTTTGTTTTATCACGATAGCTTGGTCTGTAAAAACCTTTGAGCATAAGCCTGTTTCCTTGCTCCAAAAATGCTAAATACTTATTGTAATCTTCGCTAAAAAAAGCCATTTCCATCGTGCTGTCCAGATCTTCAAACTGTACAATTGCCCAAGGTCGACCATTTTTGTCGATTCGTTTATTTACTGATGAAACCATGCAGGCAACACTTGCATCTTTATCTCTGAATCTTTCTATGTCATCGAAAGTAGTATTGGTATAGTTCTTTATTTCAATCTCAAAATCATCTAAAGGATGACCTGAAATATAAATGCCTGTTACTTCTTTTTCTTTTTGTAATTTTTCAAAAGACTGCCAAGGATTTTCGTGTGGAATTTCCGGTTCAGGAATATCATTATCAATCGTGTCACCGAATAAAGAAAATGCAGTAGATGAATTTTGCTCTTTTACATTATTTCCAAATCTGATAGCAAGTTCTATAAAAGTACTATCATCTTTATATACGTGAAAATATTGAGCACGATGAACATTAGGAAAACCATCAAATGCACCTGCTTGTGCCAATGCTTCAATATTCTTTTTATTGGCTGCGCGAAGATTGATTCTTTTGGTAAGATCAAAGATATTTTTGAATGGTCCATTTGCTGTTCTTTCTTCTAATATTGAAGTTACTGCTGCTTCGCCACAACCTTTAATTGCTGATAACGCGAAACGAATTTCGCCTGCTTTATTTACAGAGAAACGTACATCACTTTCATTAATATCAGGTCCAAGTGTTGGAACGTTCATGCGTCTGCATTCGCTTAAAAAGAAATTGATCTGCTTAATGTCGCTCATGTTATGTGACAACACCGAAGCCATATATTCTGCTGGATAATGTGCCTTTAAATAAGCTGTTTGGAAAGCTACAAAGGCATAACAAGTGGAATGTGATTTATTAAAAGCATAAGACGCAAACTTTTCCCAGTCTATCCAAATCTTTTCACAGATTTTAATATCTAAATTATTTTTAATGCAACCTTCTATAAACATAGGCTTTAAAGAATCCAGTTTTGCTCTGTCTTTCTTTCCCATAGCTTTACGAAGTTCGTCGGCTTTACCTTTGGTAAAGCCTGCCAGCTTCTGCGAAAGTAACATCACCTGTTCCTGATAAACAGTAATACCATATGTTTCTTCCAAAAATTCTTTCATTTCCGGTAAATCATAAACTACCGTTTCTTTACCATTTTTACGAGCAGCAAAGTTTGGAATATAATCCATCGGACCAGGTCTGTACAATGCGTTCATGGCAATTAAGTCATCAAATTTATCAGGTTTCAGGTCGCGTAGATATTTCTGCATACCTGCACTTTCAAACTGGAATGTTCCGATGGTATCACCACGTTGATAAAGTTCAAATGTTTTTGCATCATCTAAAGGAATGGTGTCTAAGTCTATTTTTATTCCATGAATTTTTTCTATCAATCTTAATGCATCACGAAGGATCGTTAAGGTTTTTAAACCTAAAAAATCCATTTTCAACATACCTGCACTTTCAATGATACTACCGTCAAATTGCGTTACCAAAAGTTCTGCATCTTTTGCAGTACAAACCGGAACATAATTTACAATGTCATCCGGTGCAATAATTACAGCTGAAGCGTGAATGCCTCTGTTTCTTATAGAGCCTTCCAAATCTTCTGCCAATTTTAAGGTATGCTTGAGCATTGGATTTTGCTGCATATTTCGCAGTTCTTCAACTTCTTTAAATGCTTCTTTTAAAGTGATCTTCGGACGCTCTGGTACCAGCTTCGACATTTTATCTGTTTCCGATAAAGGAATTTTTAATACACGACCGACATCTTTTATGGAAGACTTTGCAGCCATGGTTCCGTAAGTAATGATTTGCGCCACCTGATTTTTTCCATATTTCTCAATTACATAATCAATTACTTTTTGTCTGCCTTCGTCATCAAAGTCAATATCAATATCAGGCATGGAAATACGATCCGGATTTAAGAAACGCTCAAATAGTAAATTATATTTTATTGGGTCAACATTGGTAATTCCAATAGCATAAGCTACAGCAGAACCGGCAGCAGAACCACGACCCGGTCCAATTGAAACACCAAGTTTTTTTCCTTCATTTATGAAATCCTGTACAATTAAAAAGTAACCCGGAAAACCCATATTTTGAATTGTCTTTAACTCAAAATCCAAACGTTCAATAATATTGATTGGTAAGATGTCGCCCCAACGTCTTCTGGCTCCTTCAAAAGTAAGATACTTTAAAAACTCATCCTGATTGGTAAAGCCAACAGGTAGTTTAAAAGCAGGAAGCAATATATCGCGTTGAAGATTTAATGACTGTACTTTTTCGGCAATTTCTAATGTGTTTTCTATGGCAAAAGGAACATCTTTAAAAAGTTCCTTCATTTCATATTGTGTTTTAAAGAAAAACTTATCATTAGGAAATTTGAAACGATCAGGATCGACAAAATCCTTTCCGGTTTGTAAACACAACAATATATCATGTGCTTCACTATCTTTTTGGTCTACATAATGCGAGTCATTGGTAGCAATTACTTTTACATTGTGCTTGGTTGCGAACTTTAGCAATTCCTGATTTATTTTTTCCTGGCTCCAGCCTGTTCCGTCCAAGTCATCTATATTATGACGTTGCAATTCTATGTAGTAATCTTCACCAAAGATATCCAGCCAAAATAAAAAAACTTTTTCTGCAGCTTCTACACCTTTGGTGATCATCGTTTGAGGCACTTCTGCTCCAATGCAGCAAGTAGTAGCAATAATACCTTCGCTGTATTGCTTAATTAAATCTCTGTCGACACGCGGAAAATCCATGTAGATGCCATCAATGAAACCAAGTGATACAAGCTTCATTAAATTCTTATAACCGACTTCATTTTTTGCAAGCAATAATTGATGATAACGTTTGTCTCTTAATTCACGAGTAAATTTTTTATTAAAACGATCTTCTACAACATATACTTCACAACCTAAAATTGGTTTAATACCATGTTTTTTACACGAAGAAAAAAACTTAAAAGCACCAAACATATTGCCATGATCGGTGATGGCAACGGCAGGCATATTATCAGCTTTGGCTTTTCTTACCATTGCGTCAATATCAGCGGCACCATCTAAAAGTGAGTATTGTGTATGACAATGAAGTGGAACGAAGTCGCACATAAATATTTTTTGAATTGTTGAGATTGAAAATTAAAGATTGAAGTTAATTTGAAAAAATTAAATTCAATGAGATTGAAAATTAAATCTTATGTTTTGCGTAAAGATTTTTATCAACATTTATTTTACTTCAATTCGTTAGGGATTGTATGATGCTGGTTGTGAATCCTTTTATCTATTTTGCTATAAAAAATGATGAATATGATACTTCCGATAATGTTCATCAGGATGTCTTTTGCAGAGTCGAAATTTACTTGCCATAAATATTGCTGTTTGTACCAATTCTGAAAAAATTCATTTGCAAAACCAAAAATATTAAAACCTAAGGCAATTAGTATAAGTGTTTGTTGTTTAAGTTTATTTTCTTTCTTAAAAAGAGAATAATAGATACTTGCTTTTACACAAATTATAAAACCGAAGAGAAGATGCTCTAAAGAATTTATAACTAATTCAGTAGCAACATTAAATTGGCTTGGTCTGCCTCTGTCGATACAAATGAACAGAACATAAGAAATAAATACAGCATTTAGTATTTTGAAATTAAATGAATGCAAATATTGCTTATTATGGTTCAGGAATTCCAATGAAATTATCATTATCGGAAAATAATAAAGTATTTGTAGTTGCTTACTAACTACTACGATTATCAAAATTAAAATAGAAGCAAGCCTTACGTGTTTTATAGTCATTCTCTAAAAATATGAATTCTTAATGCATTAAAACTGAAATTAAACTTTGTTTGCAATCTTTCAGTACAATAAGTTAAAATATATAAAAAATGCCGCATGTAAAAACAGGCGGCCTTGAACTAAACTAAATGCTAAAAAAATTATGTCATAGACATTTTAGCGACTAATGTTTTAAAGCTAACAATTTTAAAATTGAAAAGTGCTACGAATGAGTAAACGGCGTATTTTTTGAGTAAGCGGTCAATTTTCGCCGTAATCGTACTAAAAAGCACCGGCATTGCACCAGTGCTACACGCAACTTAAGAATTATTAATATTTATGAGAAGCTCATAAAATAAGGTTAATCATAGTTTTATGGTTGTATGATTTGTATTGCAAGTTTACTGTGTTTTTATGTTTTTACCAATTCTAATGAGTAAACGGTCGGTTTAAATGAGTAAGCGGTCATTTTATGATTTTTAACCAAATACTTTCAAAAAATATTGAAAGTTAAAAAACAATTAATTATATTTGTGTATGGAAATCAAAGAAGCAAAACAACAATTTGTACAAGCTTGGGGCGCTTTAGGTTCTCAATGGGGCATTAATAAAACAATGGCTCAGATACATGCGTTGATGATGGTTTCTACTGATGTTTTAAGCACGGAAGATATTATGGAACAATTGTCAATTTCTCGTGGTAATGCTAATATGAATATTCGCGAGTTGATGGATTGGGCATTAGTGACCAAAGTGTTTAAACATGGTGAACGCAGAGATTATTTTGTTGGAGAAAAAGATGTATGGAAAATTGCAAAGCAAGTTGCAAAGATCAGGAAAACAAGAGAATTAGATCCGATTTTGAAATTACTGGAGGAATTAAAGAACATTAATAATTTACCTAAAAATGATGAAACCAAGCATTTTCAAAAAATGGTGAATGACGTACATAAATTAGCTTTAAATGTTGATCATTTGATCGAAGGTATATTTAAAGCAGAAGAAAGCTGGTTTTGGGACAAGATCTTAAAAATATTTACATTACATAGAAAATAGGGAAACCTATTTTTTTTGATAATAAGTTTCATAAATTACTGAAAATATAAAAATATAAAGATGAAAACACTCGAAAACAAAACACTTATCTATGACAGCAATTGCCCGTTATGTTGTTGGTATACTGATAAATTTATACAAATGGGTGCATTGCCAAAGAATGGAAGAATTTCATTCAACGATTTAAACGAAAAAGAAAAATCTTTCTTAGATGAGCACAGAAGCAAACACCAAATTCCTTTGTTAGATGCTAAAACAGGAAAAGTGCATTATGGCATTGATGGCTTGACGTTGATTTTATCAAATGTGTTTCCTCTTTTTGAAAAGGTTTTAACTAACGAATTTTGCAAAAAGTTAGTGCAGCCTTTGTACAATTTTATTTCTTACAACAGAAGAATTATCGTGCCTTCAAAAATTGCAGAGAATCAAACAATGGATTGTGCTCCGGATTTTCATGTTGGCTGGCGTTTAGGTTTGATTACAGTTTGCCTGAGTTTATTTTATGCCTTGATTTTAGGATTGAATGTTCGAGCAAATATTTTTGGAATAAACTTGTTTTTAGTTTATCCGATTTTACATCTTGCATTTATTTTATTTATTACTAAAGTTGATTGGAAAGAAAAATTATGGAATGCATTAGGTGATTTTTCTGTAACTAATTTGAGCTCAACATTGCTGTTCACACCATTATTTCTGTTGAATTATTACACTCAAATTATTTCGGATAATTTAATGTTTGGCATTTTTATTTTATTTCAAATGAGGTTGATGTACGCATTTACTAAAAGAATTGAAAACAAAAAATACTAACCAAAAGTTCTTTCAATATTATCTAAAATACGTGCAACAGCAGGACAGATTTCTGCATTCTTTATAGTCAGATCTAAAATCTGGTTCATCTTTTTCCTGTTCGTATGCGGATATTCTCTGCAGGCATTTGGTCTTGCTTCATAAATAGAACAATAATTGTCAGAACCTAAGAAAACACAAGGTGTTTGGTTGAAAACAAGATCACTGTCTTCATCTTTTACTACATATTTTTCTATGAATGTTTTAGTAGAAAGATTCAGGTGTTTACTGATTCTGTTAATGTCTTCGTTGATTAAAAGTGGTGGTGTGGTTTTACAGCAATTGCCACAATTCAGGCAATCTATTTCTTCAAAAATGTGTTCGTGTTGTGTATGAAATAATTCATCAACATCATAAGGTTTTAGTTTCTTTAATTGCTGAACAAGTTTTGAATGTGCTTTTTTATTTTGTGAAGCGTTGGATTTTAATTGTGATATTTCGGTTTCTAAATTCATTTTTATTTCACGATAAGAACGCTAAGTAGCAAAGGCGCAAAGAATAAATTATTAATTGCTAATTGTTCATCGAACTTTTACTTTATAGCCTTCTTTTTCTAAAATCTCTTTTACTTTTATTTTCACATCACCTTGAATTACAATTTCACCATCTTTTGCAGAACCACCGGTTCCGCATTTTGTTTTTAAAAGTTTTGCCAAAATTTCCAGGTCTTCGTCTTTGCCAATAAAACCTTGCACTAAGGTTACCGTTTTTCCTTTGCGTTGCTTCTTATCTATCGAAACTATCAGCTGTTGTTTTTCATTTGATAATGTTTCCACTTCATCTTCTTCAGATTCAAATTTAAAATCCGGATTTGTAGAATATACAGTAGCGGCACCTAATTTCTTTTTCCAATCGTCCATGTTAATTATAGAATTATAGATTTATAGAATTGTTGAATTTGCTTAATATGGTACATTTAATAATTAAAGAGAAAAATCCTTATCAACTAAAAAATTTAATGCTTCTTTCTTACAGGTTACTTCAATATAATTAGATCTGCCTTTGTAATCGCCATCCATTTGTATGCTTTCAATCTTATTGGTTTTTATCTTCAGGATTTTATTTACACAATGAGTTTCCAACATAGACTGACTTGCAATATCACCAAAAAAACTTTCGTAGATTAAATTAGGAACTTGTTTCCTGTCAAAATTTTTAACGATTGTAATTTCAAACTTTCCATCGTTTATAATACTTTGTTTCGAAAATTCTACATTATATCCAAGTTGTCCTGTTGAAGTAACTAATACGGTAAACGCTTCAGTTTCTATCACTTTCTCATCATCGATTTCTATGGTAAAATGAGGTAGTTTATAGGTGAAGACCGTACTTAAAACGCCTGTTAAGTAAGCACCTGCACCACGAAATGGAATTCTGTCAAATTGTTCAACCACCTTTGCATCATAGCCAATTCCTGCAGCCATAAAAAATGGTTGTCCGTTTAAAATGCAAGCATCGATCTTGAAGACTTTTCCATTATTAATTAATTGAATTGCCTTCGGAACATCAATCGGTATTTTAAGTTTTCGTGCATTTGCATTACCGGAACCTGTTGGAATACTTGCCATGGTAATTGGTTTGTTCAACAGCATTTGACCAACTTCATTCTGTGTGCCATCGCCACCAACAACTGCAATAATATCTACATTATCTATTAAAGATTGTTGTGCTAATTTTATCGCATGACCTGCAAATTTTGTGTAAAAAATATCATAATCAAATTTTGTAAGATCAAGATTTTGCTTTACTAATCGTTCATTAAATTTTGCACCAAAAGTACCACCGGATTTTCGGTTTACTATAAATCGGACTTTTTTCTTCATTGTTTTATTTTGTAGTTTGCTGGTTAAATTTTGCAACTAAATCAGCAATATGTTCAATCATATTATTTTCAATGCTTGCAGCATTCTTAGGATATTTGGTTATTAGTTTAGTGCCTTTCATCCATCTTATAACTCTGTCATTTTTTAAATAAAAACCTTCATCAGTTTTAGTAAAATCAGCTTCATTAAATTTTTTATCTGCGACTGGAAATTTATAAATAAAATATTCTTTCAGGATAAAATAAGCATGATTATTTTCGATATAATCCCAAATTACCGTTTTACCTGTTTCATTTAGATAAGTTTCTCTGATCAATTTTATATGATGCAGATCATCAGTAAATACTGCTATTTCATTGCCATGGAGCATTTCTGTTTCATCAGTTTTTGAAATTACAGTAAGCTTATAATTTTTAGATTGAGCATTTACGTTTTCTATTTTTGATTTGATGAATAATATATCACTTTCACTTTGTGAAAAGGAAAGCAAACTAAATAAAAGTGAGAAAATCAGTAGTAAGTTTTTCATAATAAATCTAATTAATTTCTGCTTTCAAACTTAAATCCAAACTTTTAACAGAATGTGTTAATGCACCAACAGAAATAAAATCAACACCGGTTTCAGCATAAGAACGTATTGTTTCTAAAGTAATGCCACCACTTGCTTCTGTTTCATATTTTCCATTGATCAAATCAACCGCTTCTTTCACTTTTTCAGGAACGAAATTATCCAACATAATTCGATGAATTCCTTCACAAGCCAAGGTTTCTTTTACATTATCTAAACTGCGTGTTTCCACTTCAATTCTTAAATCTAAATTATTTGCTTTCAGGTATTCACGAACTTTAGTTACAGCTTTTGTAATGCCACCACAAAAATCAATATGATTATCTTTCAACATGATCATATCATACAAACCAAAACGATGATTTGAACCACCACCAATTGTTACTGCATATTTTTCCAGGAAACGAAGATTTGGTGTGGTTTTTCGTGTATCAATAACTTTAGCATTGGTGCCTTCAATCGCCTTTACATATTCATTTGTTTTCGTAGCAATGCCACTCATACGTTGCATGCAATTCAAAACCAAGCGTTCTGCTGTTAAAATAGAAATCGCTGAACCATACACATGAAATGCGACATCACCATATTTTATTGCTGAACCTTCTTCAATGTGTGTTTCCATTTTCAGATCAGCATCTACATTTTCAAAAACGGCCTTTGCAATTTCCAAACCACACAAAATGCCATTATCTTTTACTAAAAGTCGAGCTTTACCTTGTGCATTTTTATCAATAGAAGCTAAGGAAGAATAATCACCTGCACGCACATCTTCGTGCAAAGCATTTGTAATAAATTGTTGAAGTTCCTGTTTATCAATCATAATAAACCAAAGGTACGTTTTTTTCTAATTTAAAATAAAACGTCGAAAAAGTTCAGACCTTTTCGACGTTAAGTATAGCTATAGAAATTTCTATTCTTTCTCAAACCTGATTTCCTGGATATAATTCACACCATCAGATTTTTTTATGTAAATATAAGTTCTGTAAGAACCTGCATTAGTTTTCAGGCTGCCAATCGTATATTGCGCACCATCAGGTGAAGTACCTTTATGTAAAACCGAAAAATCTCTTGATGAAAATTTCCCTAAGAAAGTTTTTAAGATCATTTCTGCCTGAACACTACTGTAATTATCAGCATTATCTTCAATAGTAATGTCAACACGTTTATCAAAACTCTTTGCAATGGCAGAAGCGTTTCCACTTTTTAATGCAGCTGGTACTGAAGCCATTACGTCTTGCGCATGTACGTGAATACAAAAAAGTAAACTAAATATAAATATGGTTAAAGGCTTTAAAAGCTTCATAAAATTGTATTTTTGTAGAATTTATTGCACAATCTGTGCCAAATTAGACTTAAAAATAGATTTTTTTTAATAAAATTTAACAAAATTGATTCAGCAAAAAAAAGCAATGTTGATAATTATGGATGGTTGGGGCACGAATCGTAATCCGAAATCCAGCGCTATCGAAGCAGCCAATACGCCTTTTGTAGATAGTTTGTACGTAAAATATCCAAACACAGGTTTGTTGACACATGGCGAATATGTTGGTTTGCCTGAAGATCAAATGGGAAACTCAGAAGTTGGTCACATGAATTTAGGTGCAGGTCGAGTGGTTTTTCAGGATTTGATGTTGATAAATCATAAAGTAAAATCCGGTGAGATCTTTAAAAATCCGGTTTTGTTAGATGCATTCAGTTATGCAAAATCAAGCAATAAAAAAGTTCACTTTATAGGGTTGGTTTCTGATGGCGGAATCCATTCACACACTAATCATTTAAAAGCTTTAATAAAAAGCGCACAGGAAAATGGTGTAGAAAATAGTTTTGTGCATGCATTTACAGACGGTCGTGATACAGATCCAAAATCAGGTTTACATTTCTTAACTGATCTGCAAAATTATTGTGATAAAACTTCTACTAAGATTGCTTCTGTAATTGGAAGATATTACGCAATGGATCGCGATAAACGTTGGGAAAGAATTAAGCTTGCCTATGATTTATTAATAAATGGAATTGGTGAAAAATCTACAAATGTTATTGAGGCAATAGCATCTTCTTATAAAAATGATGTGACAGATGAATTCATCAAACCTATAGTAATTACTGACGTTAATGGAAATCCTTTAACAAAAATAGAAAAAGATGATGTTGTAATTTGTTTTAATTTCAGAACAGACAGATGCAGAGAAATTACAACAGTTTTAACACAGCAAAATATGCCTGATTATGAAATGCAGACTTTGCCTTTGTATTATGTAACAATGACAATTTATGACGAAAAGTTTGTGAATGTAAAACCAATTTTTGGGAAAGATAATATTCCAGATTCTTTAGGCGAAATTATTTCAAAAAATGGATTGACTCAATTAAGAATTGCAGAAACTGAAAAATATCCGCATGTTACATTCTTCTTTTCCGGTGGAAGAGAAGATGTTTTTCAAGGTGAAGAACGCATTATGATTCCATCACCAAAAGTGGCAACCTATGATCTGCAGCCGGAAATGAGCGCTTACGAAATTAAAGATGCTGTAATAAATTATATAGAAGAAAAAACGCCTGATTTTATTTGCTTAAACTTTGCAAATACGGATATGGTTGGTCATACAGGTGTTTTTGAGGCAGCCGTAAAAGCAGCAGAAACCGTTGACTATTGCGTGCAGCAGGTTATTACAAAAGCATTGGAAAAAGATTATACTGTTTTCTTAACTGCAGACCATGGAAATGCAGATTATATTGTAAATGAAGATGGCTCGCCAAATACAGCACATACTAAAAATATTGTACCATTGTTTTTAATAAGCAATGATTATAAAGGTACCATGCAGCCTGGAAAATTAGCAGACATTGCACCAACTATTTTAAAAGTAATGAACGTTGAAATTCCTGAAGAAATGAATGGAAATACGTTAATCTAAAGAAAATAATATGAGATTATTGTTGTCAAATAAATTATTGATTTTTACATACTGCATAGCTATTGCTATTTGTTTTCAATCTTGTGGCGAAAATAAATCTTCAGTAATTTCTGCTGACAAAACCTATTTTGACCTGTCAAAGCTAATTCAAAATGATATTGACCACAATACAGCCAACGAATGCAGTGAAGAAAAAACAGTTTACATTAAAGGAACTAAAGAAACTAAAAAGAATGATACCATCAACTGGCAAAAAGAATTACAACCTTTATTAGAATGTGATATTAACAGAACTGCGTGGAAAGGAAAATTTTTCATAGATACTGTTGCCAGCAATCTTACAAAAGATACTACGTTGCAATATCGAGCGTTAGACGAAAAAGTGAGTGTTCGTTCATTAAGTGTTGTGTATGCAAATAGCCAAATCAAAAGAATTATTATTGTAAAAAAGATAGAATCATTTTTATTCTCAACAGTACAAACTATCGATTACATTCCAAATATGGGTTTCGTTATTCGCGGCGAACAAAAAGCGTTAATGATGAATGCTTTTGATCTCAATGTTGACGTAAAATATCTTTGCAAAAATTAAATTAAGAAAATGACGATAAACACCAATCCGGCAGAAGGAATGAGAGACCTTACACCAAAAGAGGTGGAAATGAGAAATTATGTTACAAGCATAATTACAGACAGCTACAAAAAATTTGGGTTTGCGCAAATTGACACACCATGTGTAGAAAAAATAAATTTATTGACAAGTGGTGACGGTGGCGACAACGAAAAAATGTTATTCAAAATTTTAAAAAGAGGTGATAAGCTTGATCTTTCTGCTGCATCTAAAGAACAAGATTTAGTTGATTTAGGTTTAAGATATGATCTGACAGTACCACTTTGCAGATTTTATGCAAATAATAAAACAAAACTTCCACAACAATTTAAAGTAATACAGGTTGGAAATGTTTGGCGTGCAGAACGTCCGCAAAAAGGACGATTCAGGCAGTTTACGCAATGTGATATAGACATCATTGGAATATCAGGTGTGATAGCTGAAATACAATTAATTTTAGCAACGGCTGAAGCATTGCAAAATTTACAATTCAAAAAATTTACGGTAAGAATAAACGACAGAAGAATTTTAGAATCACTGGCAAATTACTGCGGCTTTGAAGAAAGTAGTTTTGGAAAAGTATTTATCATCTTAGATAAATTAGATAAGATTGGTATTAATGGCGTACAAACTGAATTAGAAAAGGCTGGATTTCCTGCAGAAACTATAGAAAAATTCATTAGCATTGTAAACGTTGCAACAAGTACAGAGCTTAACGTAGAAAAAATTACCGCTTTACTGCCAAATATTTCTGAAAACGTATTAAACGATTTGAAACAAGTAATAAGCACTGTTTCTTCTCAGGCAAAAAATAATTTTGCAATAAAACCGGATTTGTCATTAGTGCGTGGAATGGGTTACTACACAGGACAAATTTTTGAGATCGTTATTGATGGTTATGGAAGCTCTATTGCAGGTGGCGGTCGTTATGATAAAATGATCGGCAAAATATTAAATGGCAAAGAAGAAATTCCTGCATGCGGATTTTCCATAGGATTTGAAAGAGTAATTTCAATTTTAGAAGAGCAACAATTTAAAGTGCCTTTATTAAAAAAGAAAATAGTTATTTTATATAATGATGAACTGACAGCATTTGATAATGTTCTCTTGGAAGCTCAAAAATTAAGACAAGACGGAAGTATTGTTTCTTTAGAACTTCACCATAAAAAAAATACAAAAAAACAACTTGAAAATTTTGCTCAGCAAGGATTTACATCATTTGCCATTTACACATCTGATGCAGAATTGAATTTAAAAGAACTGAATATTTGATATCGTTAAAATTTAAAATGATAAACCTTTTTAGTTTTTTTTCGTTTATGATAGTATCAAATAACCCAAAATGACAATAATTTCTTCAAGAAACACAAATTGGTTCAAAGCTGTGCTTCGTGTTGCTGGTGTTTATCATATAATTTGGGGAATTTCTGTTATTTTTTTTCCGCACTTTTGGTTCAATATTGCAGATTTATCGCAGCCAAATTACATTCAGCTTTGGCAGTTTATTGGTTTGCATGAAATGATTTTTGGTATCGGATATTTCATGGCATCTTATAATCCATTGCGCCATTGGAGAATTATCTTTATTGGTACATTTACAAAAATTTGTGTAACAATTGGTTTCCTGTATTATTATTTGCTTGGACAAGAACCGGCAATTGTCTTTAACATGGTATTGTCAAATCATATTTTTTGGATCATTCCTTTTGGAATTATTTTGTACAATGCGTATCATCATCAATATTTGATTGATAATGAAATGATCGGTTTATGTTCCGAACATAATTTGGATCTTTTAAATTTATACGAAACAGATAAAAATGAAAATCTTAAAAGTATCTCGGACAGCCAGCCAACCATGCTGATATTTTTGCGTAATTTTGGTTGTACATTCTGCAAAGAAACTTTGCATATCGTTAATAGTTTAAAAAGCGAGATCGAATCTCAAGGAACTAAAATTATTTTTGTTCATATGGATAATAATAATACCGCATTAGACGCATTGCAAAAATGTAGTGTGCAGGATATTGATGTAGTATCGGATCCGGAATGTATCTTATACAAAGGATTTAATTTAAAAAGAGGATCCATCACACAATTATTTGGTCTTAAAGTGTTGTACCGAAGCGTATACTTATGGCTTACCAAGAAAGGATATTTTATAAGCCAAACCGACACAGATATTTTTCAAATGCCTGGTGTATTTTTGGTATATAAAGATAAAATTGTAAAACAATATATTCATCATTCAGCAGCAGACATACCACCATATTTAGAACTTGCTGCCTTTTCTGACGTTAAATAATAATTTTTGTTAACGGAACTTTTTTTCTCTTTTTAAAATTTATTTAAAGAAGAAAATTCGCTTTCTTTACTCGCAAATTAAATTAAGAACTATGAAAAAAATTACTTTGTTTTTTACAGCAATAACTCTTTTACTAAGCACTTTTGCTGCAAACGTACAGCTTACTGTAAAGTTAAAAAACGGCGATGTGATAACAGGCAAATCTGTATTGCCAAAAATTACAGTAGTTTCACCTTATGGAACACTAAGTATTCCTATTGAGAAAGTATCAAATATAAAATTAGGAATTCCTTCTGATCATACTAAAGATGGTGCAGTTTTACCTGATTTGAATAAATTACAAACAGCAAGCGAAAATGAATCAAAAGTAATTTATGAAAGATTATTAAGCTACGGAACTCCAATATTGTCTACCATTGTAACCTTTACCCAAAATCCATTTTATAAAATTTCTGAAAATGAAAAATACACCATTGAAGAACTGACCGATGAATTAATGAAAAAAGCAAATATCACCACAACAACAGAAGTAAACGATGCAGTTACTTTTGATGGTGTTAATTATGTAGAAGGTGCTATCGCTTTTAACGATATAGTTGTGCAGGCTGAATACGGAAATCTTACTTTCAGACGCGATAAGATCGAAAGTTTGGATGTTTCAACAATTGAAGATATAACAACAAATCCTGATGGAAGTTTCAAATTGAAAGCAAGCTATCATATTAGTGGCAATGATAATAAAGGTTGGTTAAATTCCGGTGTGAAAGTAAAAAATGGTGATAAATTTTCTATAGTTGCAAACGGAAAAATCGTTCTAAAAAGCTTGTCTGGCGGAACTTATACACCGGACGGATATAGCGCAGGCACAAAAGATGGTGCTTACACAGATGATACACCTTTAAAATACGGTGCAGTTATTTATAAAGTCGGTGAATACGGCGAAATAAAACAAGCAGGTTCTAAGTTTGAAGGAATATCTACAGAAGAAGGAAATATTTACATATCTATTTATGAAACTGTTTATGATAAAACAAATACCGGTTCATATTCAGTAAAAGTGACAAAAAAATAAAGTACGATCGCATTAACAATAGAAGCAGCAAATTTAATCTATAATGTTCTTTGATAGAAATTCAATAACTCATTAATTCTCTAATTCAATAATTAAATGTTAGGCAATCGCTTCACAAAATACATTCCAATGCTTGATCAAAATACGGCAGATTTTGATAAGTTATTGAATGTATTACGGCAATTATTAACCTATACTTCTGGTGATGTACGTGAAGCGCTGGAATGGTTGACGGATTTAGATAAACAATACAACCTAACCAACAATCAATATGGAATGGGTGACTTTATCAATGACTTAAAAGATAAAGGTTTTTTAGAACAGGAAAATCCAAATACCGATGATTTAAAAATGACACCAAAAATGGAAAAAACGATTCGTCAAAAATCGTTGGAAGATATTTTTGGTAAGATAAAAAAATCTAAAAGAGGAAATCATAAATCTAATTTTGGTGGAAATGGTGATGAACCAACAGGTGACATTCGACCGTATCAGTTTGGCGATAAACCTGAGCAAATACTGATGACTGAGTCGTTGCGTAATGCACAAATCAATAATTATTCTGAAGACTTTTTATTGCAGGAAAGCGACATCGAAGTGATGGAGCAAGAATATCAGGCACAAACTTCAACTGTATTGATGATTGATATTTCGCACTCAATGATTTTATATGGCGAAGACAGAATTACACCAGCAAAAAGAGTAGCTATGGCTTTGAGTGAGTTGATCATGACGCGTTATCCAAAAGATACTTTAGATGTGATAGTTTTCGGAAATGATGCATGGCAAATTCAGGTTAAAGACTTACCATATTTAGAAGTTGGTCCTTATCATACAAATACTGTTGCAGGTTTGGAATTGGCGATGGATATTTTGCGTAGAAGAAAAAACTCCAACAAAAATATTTTTATGATCACTGATGGAAAACCAACTTGCTTAAAAGAAGGTTTAACTTATTATAAAAATAGTTTTGGGTTAGATAAAAAGATCGTCAATAAATGCTACAACTATGCAGCACAATGCAGAAGAATAAATATTCCGATCACAACATTTATGATAGCGCAAGATCCATATCTGCAAGAGTATGTAAAAGAGTTTACAGCCATCAATAAAGGAAAAGCATTTTATACTTCATTAGATGGTTTAGGCGATTTTATCTTTGAAGATTACGAAAGAAATAAAAAACGAAAAGTGAGATAATACAAATTATCTCTACAACACTATATAATATGCAAAACATAACAACACTTGCTCAACTCAAAAAATCAGGCTATCAAACAAAATCTATTAAACAGGAATTGCGCGATAATCTGGTTGATAGATTAAAGAATAAGCAAAAGACATTTGATGGAATTATCGGCTACGATACAACTGTAATTCCTGATGTGGAACGTGCTATTTTATCTAAGCATAATATTTTATTATTGGGTTTGCGTGGACAAGCAAAAACACGTATGGCAAGACAAATGGTGAATCTCTTAGATGAATATATTCCGATTGTTGCAGGCAGTGAAATCTTAGATGATCCTTTGCAGCCTTTATCTGTTTTCGCTAAAAATTTAATTGAAGTAAATGGCGATGAAACACCAATTTCTTGGGTTCATCGTTCAGAACGTTTTGGTGAAAAATTAGCAACACCTGATGTTACGGTTGCCGATTTAATTGGTGATGTTGATCCAATAAAAGCTGCTACACAAAAGTTGCATTATGCTGACGAACGAGTGTTGCATTTTGGAATTATTCCACGTTGTAATCGCAGCATTTTTGTAATAAATGAGTTGCCTGATTTGCAGGCAAGAATACAAGTGGCGCTGTTTAATTTATTAGAAGAAGGCGATCTGCAGATTCGTGGTTTTAAGCTTCGTTTTCCTTTAGATATACAATTTGTATTTACAGCAAATCCGGAAGATTATACAAATCGTGGTTCTATTGTAACACCTTTAAAAGATAGAATTGAATCTCAGATCTTGACGCATTATCCAAAAACAATTGAAAACTCAAAATTAATAACTGAGTTGGAAGCAGATATTTCTGAAGAACAAAAACAGAAGATTATCGTTCCTGAATTAATTAAAGATTTGATCGAACATATAGCATTTGCTGCACGTGACAGCGAATTTGTAGATGAAAAAAGTGGTGTTTCAGCAAGGCTAACTATTGCTGCAATGGAAAACTTGATCAGTACAGCAGAACGAAGAATGCTAATCAATAATGAAAAGCAAACTGTTGTTCGTTTGTCAGATTTTGCAGGCGTTTTTCCTGCAATAACCGGTAAAATAGAAATGGTGTATGAAGGCGAACAAGAAGGACCTATTCGTGTAGCGCAAAATATTTTAGATAAAGCTATTCGTAATTTGTTCGTGCAGTATTTTCCGAATCCAACGAAAACAAAGAAGCCAAGAAAAAATCAACAGGAAGAAAAAAATATCTACAAAGCTATTCAGCAATATTTTGAAAATGGAAATGTAGTTGACTTGCTAACTGATAATTCTGACGCAGCATACAAAAATGAACTGGATAAGATCTTAGGTTTAAAAGAAACTATTCAGCATCATTTAAAAGAGAATTTGATAAATGCAGAATTATATACTTACATGGAATTTTTGTTGCATGGAATGGCTGCATATTCTTTGCTAAGCAAATTCCAATTAGAAGAAGGTAATAAATTCTCCGATATAACTTCAGCAATGTTCAACTATGGAAATGATGATGTTGATGATGAATTAAAAGAGTTATTTAAATAAAATTTTAATTTGTAAGCTTTAATTTCTATAAAAGTATCTCTGTATAAATTTGTAACTTTGCAAAAGTTGTATTTTACGGAATATTTAGATTAATGGAAATGAAGACGTTTTTAGAATTAAAAAAGAATTTAAAGAAAGATTTTAGTCATTTACAAGCAAAGAAAATTGCATTACTTGGAGATTCCGCTACACAATTCTTGTTTCAAACGTTAAAAGCAGCCGGTTATGAAAGAGAATATAATTTAGATATTTTCGAAGCTGATTTTAACCAGGTAGAAAGGCAAATATTCGACACAACGTCAGAATTATATGAATTTAAACCTGAAATTGTTGTTATTTTCCAATCAACACATAAACTGCTTTCCAAATATAATAAGCAAAACCTGAATGAAGCTCAACATCTGGCAGATGAACGCCTTGATTTAGTTTCAAAATTTATTGAAGTCATACAATCAAATTTAGGTGCTAAAATTATCTATTACAACTATCCTGAAATTAACGATTCCGTATTTGGCAACTATTCCAATAAATTACCATTTTCTTTCCTGTATCAATTAAGAAAGTTGAATTATGAACTGATGAATCTATCAATTCAACATTCTAATTTCTTTATCTGTGATATGTCAGGTATTCAAAACCAATTAGGTAAGGCAACGATGTTTGATACCTCTGTTTATATCAATACAGAAATGATTTTAAGCTTAGACGCATTGCCACATATTGCCTATAACACAATAGATATAATTGCAGCACTTTATGGAAAATTTAAAAAATGTTTGATTCTTGATTTAGACAATACAACTTGGGGCGGCATTATCGGTGATGATGGTCTGGAAAATATTCAAATAGGAACCTTAGGCATTGGTAAGGCATTTACCGAATTACAGCTTTGGGCAAAAAAGCTGAAAGAAAGAGGTGTTATATTAGCTATTTGTAGTAAAAATACAGAATCTGTTGCGAAAGAACCTTTTGAAAAACATCCAGATATGGTTCTCCGATTAGATGATATTGCGGTGTTTGTAGCAAATTGGGAAAATAAGGCAGACAATATTCGTCACATACAAAATGTTTTGAATATCGGGTTTGATTCTATGGTTTTCTTAGATGATAATCCATTTGAAAGAAATTTAGTAAGAGAAAACATTAAAGACATTACAGTTCCGGAACTGCCTGAAGATCCGGCGGATTACCTTGAATATTTATATACACTGAATTTATTTGAAACAGTTTCATTTTCTGCATTAGATACAGAAAGAACTAAACAATACCAGGTAGAATCTCAAAGAATGGAACTTCAGAAAAAGTTTACAAATGAAGAAGATTACCTGAAAACATTAAACATGACTTCGTTAATTGAGCCATTTAATAAGTTCAATATGCCAAGAGTTGCACAGTTGTCGCAACGTTCCAATCAGTTTAATTTAAGAACAGTAAGATATACAGAAGCTGACATTCAATTACTTGCAGAGTCAGGAAAAAATTTTACCTTTGCATTTACTTTAGACGATAAGTTTGGAGAAAACGGACTCATTTGTGTTGTAATTCTTGAAAAGCTCAATGAGCAAGATTTATTCATTGATACCTGGTTTATGAGTTGTCGCGTTCTGAAAAGAGGAATGGAAGATTTTGTTTTGAATACATTGATAAATTTTGCTCAGGAAAACGGCTTTGAAAATATTATTGGTGAATATTTGCCTACGCAAAAGAATGAAATGGTAAAAAACCATTATCATAATTTAGGCTTTATATCAGTAGAAGATAAGTGGCAAATAAATGTACACGATTACCAATTTAAAAACGTTCACATAACTAAAAAAATATAACAATGGATGCCAATCAGATTCTTAAAGAAGTGAATGATATTTTTATCGATGTGTTAGATAATGAAGATATTGTTTTAACAAGAGAAACCACAGCAAAAGACATTGAAGAATGGGATTCCTTAAACCATATTCAATTAGTGGTAGCGATAGAAAAACATTTTAAACAAAGATTTACGTCTTCGGCTATTCAAAGCTGGAAGAATGTTGGTGAAATGTGTGATGCAATTGCAGATAAACAAAATCAGTAATGATTAAAGGTCAGGAGTTCTTACATACATTTCAGGTTACAGATTCTGTTTACAATGGATTTATCGAGATATTTAAAGATAAAAATCCACTGCATACAGACGAAGCATTTGCACAGGCAAAAAAATTCCGGGAAAAAGTAATGCATGGTAATATTCTGAATGGATTCTTGTCTTATTTTATTGGTGAATGTTTGCCTGTAAAAGATGTTATTATTCAAACACAGGAAATTAAATTTGCTTTGCCGGTTTATTTAAATGACAAACTTGATTTTTATGCAAGAGTGGAAGATGTTTTTGAATCTGTAAATACGATAGAATTCAAATTTCATTTCTCCAATGCAGAAAATAAAAAAGTGGCAAAAGGTAAAATCCAAATAGGAATTATATGAATATTCTGGTTACTGGTGGATCGTCCGGTTTAGGTGCTGAAATTGTGAAAGAACTTTCGCAGCAGGAAAACAATACTGTTTATTTTACTTTTGCAAAATCTGCAGATAAAGCCAAACAATTAAGCGAAACAAAAAATAATATTAAGTTTTTTCCTTGTGATTTTACAGATGAAACATCTATCGACCATTTCTTAAATGAACTACAAAAATTAGATATTGATATTTTAATTAATAACGCAGTTGTCGGTTTCGAAAAACAATATTTTCACAAAACCTCAGCTGAAGTTTTTCATAAAAGCTTTCAGCAAAATATTTTACCAACTATAAAAATAACACAGGCGTTTCTAACAAAAGCAAGAAAGAAAAAGTTTGGTAAGATCATCAATATTATTTCATCTGCAAACATTAATAAGCCACCAATTGGCTGGTCTGAATATGTAGCAAACAAAGCCTATTTATTGTCACTAAGTAAATCTTGGGCAACCGAAAATATAAAATTCAACATTACATCAAATGCAATCTCACCAAGTTTTATGCTGACGAATCTTACATCAGAAACTGATGAAAGAATCGTTGAGCAAATGATAGAAAACCATCCGCTGAAAAAGATACTTACCACTGTTGAAGTAGCACAAGCAGTAGTTTTTCTGGTTAATTGCTCACAGCAGATTAATGGTACCAATATGATTATGAATGCAGGAAATGATTTGTTATAAGTAGATTTAAGAAGCATGTTATTTAACTCTATTCAGTTTGTCATATTTTTTATTGTAGTAACCACTACATTCTTTGCATTGCCGCACAGGTTCCGATGGTTTCTGTTGTTGGCAAGTAGTTGTTATTTCTATATGGCTTTTGTGCCGATCTATATCTTGATCTTATTTTTCACGATTGTGATAGATTATATTGCAGGTATTCTACTCGAAGATGCAAAAGAGAAAAATAAAAAAATATACCTAATAGCAAGTTTAGTTGCTAATATTGGTGTTTTGGCGGTATTTAAATACTATAATTTTTTAAATGACAACCTTACTTACTTGTTAAACGGATTCTCTGTTTCAAATCCTGTTCCATATTTAAAAATTTTATTACCGATAGGTTTGTCATTCCATACATTTCAGGCAATGAGCTATACTATAGAAGTATACAGAGGCAATCACAAAGCAGAAAGGAATTTTGGAATATATGCTTTGTATGTGATGTTCTATCCGCAATTAGTTGCAGGTCCGATAGAAAGACCACAAAATATATTACATCAATTTCATCAGGAACAATTCTTTGATTACAGAAGAGTGGTAAGCGGCTTAAGACTGATGGCTTGGGGTTTCTTTAAAAAAATAGTTGTAGCTGATCGTTTGGCGATTATTGTAGATGTGGTTTATAAAGATCCAAAATCACACAATGGCTTATCATTATGCATTGCCGTTGTATGTTTCTCTTTCCAGATATACAGCGATTTTTCGGCATATTCTGATATCGCCATTGGCTCAGCAAGAGTAATGGGTTACGATTTAATGAGAAACTTTAATAATCCATTCAGCAGTAAAAACGTTACTGAGTTTTGGAGAAGATGGCATATTTCACTGTCAACTTGGTTTAACGATTATCTTTTCACACCGTTTATTGTAAGCAAAAGAGATTGGGGAAATATGGCTGTAGTTGTTGGTTTATTTTTAACATTCTTTCTAAGTGGCTTATGGCATGGTGCAGGCTGGACATTCATTATATATGGTGTGCTGCATGGTATTGCAACTATATATGAATTCTTAACAAAGAAGACTCGCAAGAAAGTCTCTAAAAAAATGCCTTCTTTTATTTATGATAACTTGAGCATTATTTTAACTTTCTCATTTGTCAGTTTTTCATGGATATTTTTCAGGTCTGAAAGCATTGAAAAAGCAATTTACATAATCACACACCTATTTTCAGATTTCTTTAAACCAAATATTGCAGGTTATATCTTAGACGATATTTCAAAGCGAGATGTTGCATTATCTATCTTGTTTGTTGTATTTATGTTGTTTGTTGAACGTCAGAAAGAACTTAAAATATTACCACAAAAATTTGCAGTATTACCGATAGCTGTAAGATGGAGTGTATATATATTGCTTTTTATTACAATTTTAGTATTCGGTATTTTTGAAAATAAACAATTTATTTATTTTCAGTTTTAATGTCATGAAGAAAATAATTCTTAAAACAACTTTATTTATTGTGTTGCTTATTGGTTTAAGTTTCGCATGGCAATATATGATTGATAAAGGCTTACGACGTTCTGTTGCTTATGGTAATTTATATAGTGATTGGGACAGCATTTATAAAGGTGGAATTGATGCAGATGTGCTGATATTAGGATCTTCAAGAGCAGCAATACACGTTGATCCGCAAGTGATCTTAGATTCTTTAAATCGATCGTGTATTAATTTGGGTATTAATGGTCATAAATTTCTGACACAATATTATAAGTATTTTATTTACGAAGAACATAACAAGAAACCAAAATCAATTGTCTTATGTTTGGATATATTCAGCCTGATTCATACCGAAGAATTTTTTGAATACGAACAATTTATTCCTTATCTGAATGATACATTGGTTAAAGATATTGTTAAGCCATTCGATTTCTTTACATGGAAAGATTTCTATATTCCTATGGTAAAATTTACGCATAGGAAAGATATGATATTAGATGGTACTTACGCTTTTTTCAGACCATCGCAAATAAAAAATTCGAGACAAAGAGGTTTTCATCCTGTAGATAAACCTTGGGACACATCTTTTGTAAATTCAGCATTGAAGATAATGTATGCTGATGGATATACGGCAAAAATCGACAGCCAGACAAATCAACTATTTGTTCACTTTATTGATTATTGCAAAAATAATAACATCAGGCTGTTATTTGTCTATCCACCGGAATATATAGGAAATCTGTATCTCTGTAAAAACAGGCAATATGTGATGGATTATTATAATACGATTGCTAAAGAAAAAGACGTTCCTTATTTCAATTATTCAACCTCGTCTTTGTGTAGTGATACTGCTTACTTTTTTGACAGTCAGCATTTAAATACTAAAGGTGTTAAGCTGTTTAATAATCAACTGGTGAAAGATATTGAAGTGGCTTTAACAAAATAATTGGTCATAATAAAAATATTTGATACTGTTGCTGTTATCTTCCACCTTTATAATTACAACCACTTCCACCACCTAAACCACCGGAATGATGACCATATACAATCATTGAAAGTGTTGAATCAATTTCCAAACGATAATTGTTGTATATGTTATCATGGAATACATGATATTTATCATTAGGATTTCCTTGTAATATTAAAATTTTATTGTGTATAGATATGGTCGAATCAGACTCCTTTACAACTTCTAGCGATATGTTGTATGCTGTATCGTGAGTATATCCGGAAATCGTACTTCCACCACTACATATACGCGTAGTGGTATAGTTTCCAACTATTGTATCAATAAGTTCTTTTAATGTAAGTTCTTTAGCCGGATTATCTGTGATATTATGCTCTTGTTTATTGCATGAAATAAGGGTTAACATTAAGGCTAGTATAAGTAAGCTTGTTTTCATTTTATGTGTAATTTCTTATTTGCAACTTCTCAAAAATTGTTCAAAAAACCAAAGTGTACGCTGGTAACTTTCTATGCTCACTTGTTCGTCAATCGTATGGAATCCAATCGGATCCTGCATTGGACTGAACTTAAAAATATTATCAGAAATTTCAGTAAAATGTCGCGAGTCAGTTGCGCCGATCATGATAAAAGGCGTTGTTAGAACATTACTGTAAGTTTTCCTAATCAAACTGTCAACTATAATGAATGCTGGTGTTTTCGTTGAGCTTACAGGTGAAGCTTCTGAAATTGCAACAGTTGAATTCTTTATTATAACACGATCATCATTAATAATTTCTTTTACTTTTTGAATGACAATTCTTGAAGAATCACCAGGCAGCAATCTGAAATTTACAATCGCTGTTGCCAATGTTGGAACTACATTGTCTTTAATTCCTGCATTGATAATTGTTGGAACAAAAGTGGTTCGTATCATTGCATTTCCTGAGCCACTTGTTGCATAATTTTTTACAATAATAGATTTGAAGATTGTTGGATTTGCAAAAGCCATGTTGTTTGGGAAATTCATTTCAGGTCCAAGAAATTCAAAGAAGTTCTTGGTAGATTCTACAAACTTTGCATCAAAAGGATTTGCTCTTAATTTTACAATTGCTTTCGTTAAAATATCAATCGCAGTTTCATTTTCAGGCATCGAAGAATGACCACCTTTTTTATTAACAGAAAATTCTAAAGACATATAACCTTTCTCCGAAGTACCGATTAATGCTACTGGTTTGCTGATGCCAGGCACTTTTTCTTTTGTTACAAAACCACCTTCATCAATGATGAGATCAGCTTTTATATTTCTTGATTTTAATAGAGCAGCAGCAGCAATAGCACCTTTGCCGCCAATTTCTTCATCATGACCAAAAACGAAATAAACAGTTCGTTCAGGTTGAAAGTTTTCTTTCAATAATTTTTCTGCAGATTCTAAAATAGAGATTAGATTTATCTTATCATCAGTGGTGCCGCGACCACAAATATAACCGTCTTTTATTGTGCCTGCAAAAGGCTCAAAATGCCATTGATTACGAGTGCTTTCTTCAATGGGTACAACATCTTGATGAGCCATTAATATATAAGGATTTAAAGCATTATTCTTTCCTTGCCATTTATATACGTAGCTATAATTTTTAACAGTTTCTCTTGCCAATTTTTGATGAACTAATGGATAAGTAGCTTCTAAAAAAAATCTGAAATTAATAAATGGAAGAGAATCCCATTTTGACGAATCACCATAAGAAACAGTTTGATAAGTGATAGATTGCTGAAAATGTTTTATAGCAGAATCTGATAAAACTGGTAAAACTGATGCTTTAATTTTTCTTTGCTTATTTGGTGCCGTAATTGTGTTGAAAGCAATAAATCCAACAAAAAATAAAAGAACTAAGAGAATTGCTAAAAGTATTTTTTTCATTTGCTATGATTTAATCGTTCATTGTAATTGTACATCTTTAATAGTCAAAATCCTTTTAACAAAGCATCTTTAATTTTTTTGTCTTTTGGTTTTTTACCAACATACATGCCTAATATACTTTCAGCTAAGGCTCTACCTTTTTTATTGAAATAAATTTCCTGATCGTTTTTGTATAATTTTAATTCCTGATTTTTGGTGTAATAAATATCAATCGTATCCTTATATTGAACACCTGAATTTTCTATCACACTTCGCAAGTCTTCAATCAAATCTTTCTGCTCGTAATACAAACTTCCTAAGCTATCTTTCATTCCATTTTGTATATTTTCACTTACTGCTTTCGAAGTTGCCAATGGCGTTGTAATCTGCATTCTTAAACTGCGTTCAACATTACTTTCAATAACTTCTTTTTCATCTTTTAAAGATCTTGCAGCGTATAAAGAAATGATATAAGTTTGTACGAAAAATTTTGAACGAACAGCAGCGCCATTCAGAAATAAATCTGTTCCATTCAGATTTATTTTTTGTGGTAATTCAATTCCTGCGAGTTTCATATTTTATTATTGTAGTTTAAAAGTAACAGGTAATGTATAATAAACTTTTACCGGAAATCCATCCTGATAACCAGGATTCCATCTTGGCATGTAATTTACAACTCTTACAGCTTCTTCTGCACAACCACCACCAACTCCATCTTTTAAAACGGTTATACCATTAATAAATCCTAAATCATCAACGAAAAATTTTATAATCACTTTTCCTTCCAAACCATTTTCCAGTGCGAGTGCAGGATAACGAATATTGTGCGATAAAAATTTCATTAGATCAGGAATGCCATTCTCGAAAGAAGGCATGATCTCTGCTCTGTCGTAAATTTTGTCATTTATGATACTGTCAAATTGGAGTGTTGCATGTGTATTTTCCGGAGCATCATAATTTATAGTTGTTAACTTTATACCTTGTTCTGAATAAGAATACCAGGTGCCGGTTCTTTCATCGTCTTTAAATTGACCGATAGAAGAAATCTTTCCATTGTGATAATAAGTAGTGAAACCACCGTTTAATTTATAATTTTTATAAGTCGCCTCTGAAATGAGTGTATCATCATCATAAGACAATAAAGATCCGTTTCCATCTTTATAATCACCATTATCTAAAGGGTTGCCTTTCTTTCCAAAATATTTTATAGAAAGTAACATAGAGTCATTGGAAACACGTTCCGAATTTAATTGACCATTTTCATAGTAATCTTTGTTGGTGTATACACGTGTAATGGTATCACTGATGTTGTGCGTGCTTTTTAATTTTCCGGATATATAATAAGACGTTTGTTGTAACAAAATTCCATTAGAATATATTTTTTGTTTTGAACGTATGTTGTCATTAAAAAAGGTATAAGAAGTATCATTTTTTTTATCATTCTTATACATGATCTTACAAATAAGATTTCCATTTTCACGATAATGAATCCATAAACCGTTTTTTAAACCATTTAAAAATTCGCCTTGAATTTGCAGGTTTCCCTTTGAATTGTATAATTTACAGCTGCCATTTAATTTGCTGTCATCATTATAATTTATTTCTGAATCAACATTTCCATTACTTCTATATTGTTTCCATAATCCAATTGGCAAACCTTTAAGGTAATAGCCTTCTGCTTTTAGGTTTTTTCCATTGTAAAATGTCCATTTGCCATCCTCCAGATCATCTTTATAATTTCCTGTTGACTCAACAATTCCGTTTGAATAAAATATCCAGTTTCCGATTTTCCTGTTGTGTGTATAGTTTCCAGAAATTAACAGTTTTTTATATCGGTCATAAGCTCTGTAGAAACCATTTTTTATAGTATCGTTAGATTCCAAAACTTCAAATTCCTGCTGAATAGATCCGTCAACTAATTTATTCTTCTTATTCACTTCCTGATAAAAGACCTTAACAGTTTTATTCTTAGATGGATTGTCTGCAAAAGAATAAATTGTCAATAAAATAAATGAAAGAGTATAGTAATATTTAGACATGCACTTAATTTAAATTTGCAGATTAGTTCCTTTTACAAAACATTCTCTGCAACGTGGTTCGTAGCTTTCTTTTTCACCTAATAAAACTTTTGTATCGCTTTCTACCAAACGATAAGAGTGATTTGCCAATGCACCACAACGAACACAAATAGCATGTACTTTTGTAATGTACTCTGCTTTTGCTAAAAGCGAAGGAATTGGTCCGAATGGTCTTCCTAAAAAATCCATATCCAAACCGGCAATAATTACACGAATGCCTTTATTTGCTAATTGTTCACAAACATCAGGCAAGCCATCATCAAAGAATTGTGCTTCATCAATACCAACGACCTGAACTTCATTAGATAATAATAAAATATTCTGCGAGCTTGAAACAGGTGTACTCATAATTGAATTGGAATCATGCGAAACCACTTGGCTTTCATGATATCTTGTGTCAATTTGAGGTTTGAAGATCTCAACTTTCAAATTAGCTATCTTTGCGCGCTTTAAACGACGAATTAATTCTTCTGTTTTGCCTGAAAACATGGAGCCGCAAACTACTTCTATCCAGCCGGTTTTAGACTTATTAACATTTGGTTCTAAAAACATGTATGAAATTTGTACTTTAGATTATAATTTCGACTCAAATTACGAAAACACATGGAAATAAGAAACGCTTTGCAAAAAATTGAAAACTATTTGACCGTAGTTTTAAATTTAAACAAAACAATTTTATCAGAAGGAAGCATGTCAAGAGATGAATTGCTCTTGATGAAAAAATATTTATATACCAGCATCGACAGAATTGAAGATATTGAACGTTCTTTAATTATTGACAAGAAAGATGATAAGTCTTTTGCACCAACTGAAACAACTGAAAATAAATTTGTACCTGCAAAAGAAAAAGAAATTTTTGAAGTAGCTGAAAACGATCATATCGAAGATGTAGAAGCAACTTTGCCTGTTGACCAACAAGAAGAGATGGAAGACATGGTAGAAGATATTCAGGCTGAAATTTTAGCTGAACATAAAGAAATTGTTGGCGAAGTTGAGCATCCAAAAATGGTACAGCAAAAAGAAGATTTAGCTGTAGCCGAAAATATTATTACAGAAGATTACTCTTTGAACAGAAACGCTGTTGAAAGTACAATTGTAAATAAATTGGAAGAACCTGTTATAGAAAATGTTCCGGTAATTGAAAATATTATTACAGAAGATTATTCTTTAAATAGAAATCAGGTTGAAGAAACAGTAATTGAAGAAACAACACCAATTGTTGCGGAAGAGAAATCAGTTTCTTTATTAGATAAAATTAAAGCTGAAGTTGAAAATGTTACCGAAACTATTTCCGCTAAATTTGAAGAAAAAAAACCAACCAGTTTGGTAGAAGATTTGGCGAATAAGAAAAAAGAAGAAACTTCATTCTTTGAGCAAATGGAACAAAAATTAAACACAACACCACAATCTCAATTGTTCCAGTTATTCGATGATCGCAAAGAAGATTTGCATGAAACGTTTGCAGAAAATAATACGACTGCAACCTATGACGCTGCTAAAATAATAGCAGAAAAAAGCACCGCTTTTGAACACGAAAATGAAAGTGTTTTAATAGCAGAAAAAGAAGTGCAGACTGTGATTGAACAACTAACGCCATCTTCTTTAAATGACATCTTTAAACCACAAACTTTGGTAGAAAATATCACTACTAAATCCAACAAAACATTGAGCGAATCGATTGCATTGAACGATAAATTTATCTTTGTTCGTGAGCTGTTTGGTAATCAGTTTGCTGAGTATGAAAATGCGTTGAAATATTTAGATGGTCTTGATACTTTCGTATCTGCTGAACAATATTGCAATACAACACTTTGGAACAAATTCAACTGGACAGAACGTGCATCAGCAGCAGGTCGTTTCATGGATTTGATAGAAAAGAAATTTAAGTAAGGAAACATATTAATTTTAAACAAAAGGACGCATTTCTATGCGTCTTTTTTTATTTGCTGACCTGAGAGAAAATATTTGAGATAATGATTTTCGAACTGTTTTTTTGTTTAGTAAAATAATGTGCTGATTTTTCTTTTATATCGTTTCTGAATGCAATATCTGAAGCTAAATCAATCAGTTTTTTTTGCAGCAACTCACTGCTGTCAACAGTAAAAGCAAGCTGTAGTTTTACCAGATCATTTGCATCTTCAAACTTATGAAAATTTGTACCGAAGATAGTTGGAATACCATAAACAGCAGCTTCTGAAATATTGTGCACACCTTTGCCAAAACCACCACCAATTACTGCAATATCAGCATATCTGTAAGCATATTTTAGAATGCCTTGTTTGTCTAAAAAAAGTATAGATGAATTGCCTTTAGAAGTTCGATCTGAATAAGAAAAAATATTTGTTTCAAACAGTTTTTGTAATTGATTTATTTTAGACTTATCAAACTCGTGTGGTGCAATGATGATCTTCAAATTTGGAATTTTAGAGGAATATTCTTTATAAAATTCGGCAATAATTTCTTCTTCTTTTGTCCAACTGCTACCTGCTATAATTACAAAACTATTTTTGCAGAAATCGTCTAAGATTTCATTACTGAAAGTAGAATCTTTATTTCCAATAACTTTTTCTAATTTGGTATTTCCAAAAGTTTTAGTGTCATAAATCTTTGTAAAAAGCGGATAAGCTTTATCTAAATATTTTTGATAAAAAAAACTTCTTTTTTGTTCTAAGTTCACATTTACTAAAAATGCAGGAATACTGTTACTCTTCAATTCAGATAAAACATTTAACCAAATTTCATTCCTGATAAAAATTACAAATCGAGGTTTCAATATTTCAATTAATTGGGTAGCATTTTGTTTAGTATCTAAAGGAAAATAAAAAAATAAATCAGCTTCATCAGAATCTTTATACATCTCAAAACCAGACGGTGAAAAAAATGAAACAGCAATTTGTAAATTATTTTTTTCTGCCTTGATGCCTGATTCTTGACTCTTGATTCTATTGATTAATGGAATCGCTTGCTCAAATTCACCTGCAGAAGCACAATGAATCCAGCAATAATTATCATCTGCATTAATTTTTTTAGCTAAAGCAGGCAGTAAATTTTCTCTTGCTACACACCATTTTCCTGCTTTTTTGTTAAAAAAAGAAGCAAAATGCAAAATAAATCCATAAAAATGTATGAAAACAGAATAGAAAAATTGCATTTATTGACTTATTTTGAGTGGAAAATCAACTAAATTAAAAATTAAGCAAACTTATTACTTGTTAACGGATTACACTAAGAAAATCCTTATTTTTTTCGTAATTTTGCTTTTTCGTAAAGGAAAAATGACTGACTCGCAACAATTTATTACCGCATTTACCAACAAAGAAAAATTAATAGGCGTTATAGGCTTAGGTTATGTTGGCTTGCCAATTGCTTTAGAATTGGCAAAAAAGTTTAAAGTGATCGGATTCGATATCAACCAAAAACGGGTTGATTTGATGAAGAATCATATCGATCCAAGCAACGAATTAACCAAGGAAGCATTCGACGGCTGTGATATTGAATTTACAGCAGATACCGAAATACTGAAACAAGCATCGTTTTATATTGTTGCTGTTCCAACACCGGTAGATGAACACAATATTCCGGATCTGAAACCATTAACAGGCGCATCAAATACAATTGGAAAAGTAATTGAGAAAGGCGATTATGTAGTGTTCGAATCTACTGTTTATCCAGGTTGCACCGAAGATGATTGCGTTCCGATTATTGAAAAAGTTTCAGGCTTAAAATTCAAAGAAGATTTTAAGATTGGTTATTCACCGGAAAGAATAAATCCGGGCGATACTTTGCATACACTAACGAAAATTACAAAAATAGTTTCCGGTTGCTGTGACGAATCTTTAGAAAATATTGCCGCTGTTTATGAAACAATTATTGAGCCTGGTGTTTATAAAGCAGCTTCTATAAAAGTAGCTGAAGCAGCTAAGGTAATTGAAAATACACAACGCGATTTGAATATTGCTTTAATGAATGAATTATCGCAAGTATTTAACCTGATGAAGATTAATACTTATGATGTTTTAGAAGCTGCAGGAACAAAGTGGAATTTCCTTAAATTTCAACCAGGTTTGGTTGGCGGTCACTGTATTGGTGTAGATCCTTATTACCTTACTTACAAATCTAATCAGCTTGGTTACAGACCGCAGATTATTTTAAGCGGCAGAAATATAAATGATGGAATGCCTCATTATATTGCAAAAAAAGTGGTTCAGTATTTGTTGAAGAAAGGAAAGAATCCATCGCAATGCAGAGCTTTAATTATGGGTGCAACTTTCAAGGAAAATGTAACGGATATTCGTAATTCCAAAGTGTTTAATTTATACAAAGAACTGAAAGATTTTCATTTAGATGTAGAAATGGTAGATGCTTTAGCAGATGCGCATGAAGTACATGAAGAGTATAATGTAGAATTGAAATCAGCACCGGCAGGAAAATATGATGCAATTGTAGTAGCTGTTTCTCATGATGAATATAAAGATCTGGATGAAAATTATTTTATCAATCTGACAAATCAAGATGCGATTTTAGTAGATATAAAAAATATGTACAAAGCAAAAATCTCTAATTTAGAATACTGGACTCTATAATGAAAACTATTTTAATTACAGGCGGCGCAGGTTTTATCGGTTCACACGTAGTGAGGCTATTTGTAAATAAATATCCTGATTACAGAATCGTTAATTTAGATAAATTGACTTATGCAGGAAATTTAGAAAACCTAAAAGACATAGAAACAAAATCTAATTATGTTTTTGAGAAAATAGATATTGTTGATGCTGATGCTGTAAATAAATTATTCGAGAAATATATTTTTGATGGCGTTATTCATTTGGCTGCAGAATCTCATGTAGACCGTTCTATTTTAAATCCTTTGGAATTTATAATGACCAATGTGGTTGGAACAGTAAATCTTTTAAATGCAGCAAAGGAAAGCTGGAAAGAAAATTATGAAGGAAAATTATTCTATCATGTTTCTACAGACGAAGTATATGGCAGCTTAGGCGAAACAGGTTTTTTTACAGAAGAAACTTCTTACGATCCACGTTCTCCATACTCAGCATCTAAAGCAAGTTCTGATCATTTTGTGCGTGCTTATGAAAATACATATCATTTGCCAATCGTAATTTCTAATTGCTCAAATAATTATGGTTCGTTCCAGTTTCCTGAAAAATTGATTCCTTTATTCATCAACAATATAAAAAGTAACAAGCCTTTACCTGTTTATGGAAAAGGTGATTATACACGCGATTGGCTTTTTGTAGAAGATCATGCTACAGCAATTGATGTAATTTATCACAAAGGCAAATTAGGTGAAACTTATAATATCGGTGGTTTCAACGAATGGCAAAATATTGATCTGATAAAGGTTTTATGTTCTATTATGGACAAGAAATTAGATCGTGAGAATGGTACATCAGAAAAACTAATTACTTATGTAAAAGACAGACCTGGACACGATAAACGTTATGCTATTGATGCTACAAAATTGGAAAAAGAGTTAGGCTGGAAACCATCATTACAGTTTGAAGAAGGTTTGGAAAAAACAGTTGACTGGTATTTAAAAAATGATAGCTGGTTAACAAATGTTACTTCAGGAGATTATCTAAATTACTATACAAAACAATACGAAACAGCGTAAAAGTTACGCATAATAAAAGAATAAGCTAAGATGAAAAATATACTCAAAATAATTGTTTTTAACTTTCTCTTTCTTTGTATGTTGGCTGCAAAGGCACAGTTAGTTACACCATTTGTACCACCATCAAACCCTGATCCGACAGTAAAAGAAATTTTCAAAAAGATTGAAGATACCTTGAACGTAAAACAAGGTGAGCTGAAAGTAGGTGAAGTTCAAAAAGCAAATGAAGCTGCTAAAGGATTTGCACCACGTGCAAAAGATGCAGACGAACAAAGCGGAGCCATTGGAAATGCTCAAAATGCAAATGAAGTAAAAGGAAACATCAACACACCTGATAAGCTATTAAAAGAAGCACAGAAAGCATCGGAAACAGTTGAAAAATTAACCGCAACCGCAACAAGAGAATTACGTGAAAGATTAGACTCTATTGATATTTATGGTTTTACCTATTTTCGTCAAAAAGATGTAAAGATCTTTAATAATGCTGTTGACATTAAACCACCGAATAATTATGTTTTAGGTGTCGGCGATCAGATAGTAGTTTCCATTTGGGGTTATGCCGATTACAACCGCTTATTTTATATAGATAAAGACGGCTATATTCAGCAGGAAAATATTGGTAGAGTATATTTAAAAGGACTAACATTACAACAGGCTAAAGACCTTTTACGCACACGTTTCGCAAATGCATACATGATTGATAAATCGGATTTCGATGTATCTATCAACTATTCTCGTGTTATTACAATTAATGTGGTAGGTGATGTGGAAAATCCCGGATCATATACCTTTCCGGCAATTAATACTGCTTATAATATCTTAGCATATGTAGGTGGACCATCAAAATCTGGTTCAATAAGAGATATTCAGATAAAAAGAGACGGAAAAATAATTCGTCATTTTGACTTGTATAAATTCTTATTCACACCGGAAAAACAAGATGATATTTTCCTTGATAATAATGACTACATCTACGTGCCTGCACAAAAAAATATTGTAAGAGTAGAAGGTGCTGTAAATAGAGAAGGAAAATATGAAATGCTGCCTGGTGAAACTTTTTATGATCTATTGAAATATTGTGGTAATTATAAACCGGATGCTTTTACAAAAGTAATTCAGATAAGAAGATATGACCAGAATAAACAGATATTAATCGACTATGATTTAGATAGTGTAAAACTTGCAGGTGGAAAGATCGAATTGCAAAATGGTGATGTGGTAGGTGTTCGTTCTATTCCTGATAAAGTAAAAAATTATACAGATATATATGGCTCCGTATTATTGCCAGGAAGATATCAATGGAAGGAAGGCGACAGAGTTTGGGACTTGATTCAAAAAGCACAAGGCTTAAAGGAAGATGCATATTTAGATGAAGCTTATTTGGTAAGAACAAATTTTGATGATTTTAGAAAGCACTCCTTTAAAATTGATTTGAATAAGGTAATTGAAGATAAAACATCAGAAGATAATATGTTATTGACTTTCAGAGATATGATTGAAGTATATTCTAAATCTGATTTCTTTGATAAATTCGACATAGAAGTAAAAGGCGAAGTAAGAAGACCAAGAAAATTCGAATCCGAGAAAGGAATGTCATTAAGAGATGCCATCATTATGTCAGGCGGATTAAAAGAAGAAGCATTATTAGATAAAATTATTATCTATCGTATAAATGATGATCTAACTGAAAAATTGATCTCTTTCAAAATAGATACAACAGATAATTATCAGGCATTAGATACTTTTAAATTAAATAAAAGAGATAAGATTTATGTTCTGAAAGACTTACGAAGAATCGATCGCTACTATATAGAAGTAAACGGAATGGTTCGCAAAACCGATACTTTTCCATACATGGAAAGCATGACATTGGCAGATGCATTGATCTTAGCTCAGGGCTTTAAAATGGAAGCAGCTTCCAACAGAATTGAGATTGCGAGAATTGCCAATTACGACAAAGCAATTTCACAATCTGTTCCAACACAAGTAACTATTTTAAACTACAGTGTAAGCAAAAATATCGGTAAAGATCCAACAGCAAACTCTATTAAGCTGCAGCCTTATGACCAGATATACGTAAGACCAACGCCCGAATTTGAATATCAAATGAAAGTTACGCTGAAAGGTGAGGTTCTGTATCCTGGTGAATATGTATTAACAACTAAAGATGAACGCTTGTCATCATTAATTGAACGCGCAGGTGGCTTAACGAGGTTTGCATATGCTGACGGTGCAAGATTATACAGGCAAGATGAAGGTATTGGTGATGTGCTGACAGATGTAAATAAAGCATTAAAAAGCAAAACATCTAAATTTAATTATGTACTCAAAGAAGGTGATATTATTGATATTCCTGCAATTAAAGATTTAGTAGCACTAAAAGGCGAATTCAATTATCCTTCAGAAAGAAAGCCTGAGAATTTATATGTTCCATTTACAGAAGGAAAAAATGCTAAATTTTACATTTATAAATATGGCGCAGGCTTTAGCGATAGTGCGTACAGGCGTAAGACTTATGTAGTAAGACCTAACGGACAAATTTTAAGTACTCATAGAAGTATGTTTGGTAAAAATTATCCAAAGGTAGAAAAAGGTTCCGTTATTGTAGTTCCTGTAAAACCGCCTAAGAAACCAAAGGTTAGAGCAGAAAGAAACGGCGCCGCAGGTGCTGTGTTACAAAAAGCTGTAACAGGCGCAATCGGTGCAATAACCTCAGTACTTACAATTTATCTATTATACTTAACCGTAAAGAATACCAATAAATAATATGGACGAAAAGGAAGTCATAGAAAATAAGGTTTCTGAGCAGATTCAAAAAGAAGAAGAAGTTGCCATGACGGCTGCTTTTACACAGGACCAAGGCTTAAAACAAGTAATTGTCGTAGGTAAGGAAATCTTCGGTATTGCTAAAAGATTGGCTGTTTTTTTAATACTTCCTGTAATAATAACAGGCTTATATGGTTATTATGTTGGTAAAAAAGTGAAGCCAACCTATACGGCAAAAATTACATTCTTCTTATCTGAAGAAAGACCACAAATTCCGGGTGGTGCAACAGCTCAGTCGTTATTACAGGCTACTAACACAAGCTTCAGTAATCCTAAAAAATTAAAAGAATACTCTTTTACAGAAAAAGTAGGTTCGCAAATGGTATTTAAAAGGTCTGTATTTAACGGTCGTGAAGATTACTTAGCCAATCATTATTTGAGACTGATCTCAGGATACAATAAAAGTTATTTTAAGGATTTTACTACGGTTAAAGAAATGAGCATACCCGATTATCTCGTCTTTAAGCAAATACTAACAGGTATTAAATCAATGGTAGCCGTTGATTATAATGAAGCCGAGATTTATTCTATTACAGTAACAACGAAGAATGAAGAATTTTCTAAATTATTGTGCGAATGTTTCTACACAAATCTTATCGATTACTATATTGAAAGAGCAACTAAGAAAGCAAAAATTACCGTTGATTTCCTGGAAGAAAAATTAGCATATGTAAAAGCGCAGCTTGAAAACTCAGAGTTCAACTTAGCTGACTATAAAGACAAAGCAAACAATCTTGTTACATACAAAGCCGATTTAAATGAAACAAGATACATCAGGAATAAAGGTTTGTTAGAAGCGCTGTATTCTTTAACAGCAACAGGTTTGGAAGGCTCTAAAACAAATCTTGCATCAATAACGCCTTTGTTCCAAACAATTGACGAGCCGCATTTGCCTTTGCAAAAAAATATGGTGTCTACCAGAAACCAGTTTTTAATGTACATGATTTTTGGTATAGTGATTGATATTCTGATCATCGCAGGTATATACATCAGGAGACATTATTGGGCACAAGTAAAAATATTGTTTAAAGATTAATAATATCATATTTCTCTCTGCATGAAGATTATACCTACCGAGTTAAAAGATCTGTTTATCATAGAACCAACTGTATTTGAAGATAACAGAGGCTTTTTTTATGAAAGTTTTAGTGATAAAAAATTACACGATGCAGGTTTGGAATATAATTTTATTCAGGATAACCACTCAAAATCATCTTATGGTGTTTTACGCGGATTACATTATCAGAATGCACCTTATGCACAAGCGAAATTAGTTCGTGTTGTTCAGGGAAAAGTATTGGATGTTGTAGTTGATATACGCAAAGATTCACCAACATATAAACAACATTTTTCTTTAGAGATTTCTGCAGAAAATAAGATGCAGTTGCTTATTCCAAGAGGCTTCGCACATGGTTTTGTAGTACTTTCAGAAACTTGCGAGTTTCTATATAAATGCGATAATACTTATGATAAAGCATCAGAAGGCGGCATTGCTTACAATGATCCGTCTTTAAATATAGATTGGATGATTTCGGAAAAAGATGTTATTCTAAGTGATAAGGACAAAGAAAATCCAATCTTAGAAAATGCAATTTTTAATTTCTAAGCTGATATTTATAATGACAGGCTTATAATTTACGCAACTTAAGGTAGTAAATTGTATTCCAAATATTCGGAACGTAAATCGTACATCAAAATGATTCAAAATATAATCGAAATTGCCATAAATGCAGGCAATGCCATTCTTGAAATTTACAAGCAGGATTTTACAGTTGAAATAAAAAATGATAATTCACCTTTAACTTTAGCAGATAAAAATGCGAATGAAATTATTGTTGATGGATTACAAAACTTAGATAAGACCATTCCGGTTATTTCAGAAGAAAATAAACTGACTGATTTTTCGGAAAGAAAAAACTGGTCAAAGTGTTGGATCGTTGATCCGTTAGATGGAACAAAAGAATTCATAAAAAAGAATGGAGAATTTACAGTAAATATTGCATTGGTAGAAAATGGAATTCCAATTCTTGGAGTAGTATACGTTCCTGCACAAAACATCACATATTATGCAGAAAAAGATAAAGGCAGTTTTAAGATTGAAAATGGAATCACATCAACACTAAAGATTAGAAAATTAGCCGAAGACGGAATTTTAAAAATTGTCGGTTCAAGATCTCATCAAACACCTGAACTATTAGAATATGTAGAACAACAAAAAGCAAAATTTGCACAAGTTGATTTTGTTGCAGCCGGTAGTTCACTTAAATTTTGCTTGTTAGCAGAAGGAAAAGCCGATGTTTATCCAAGGCTTGGACCAACTATGGAATGGGACACTTGTGCAGGTCAGATCGTAGCAACAGAAGCCGGTGCTATTGTATTGCGTTTTGATAATAACGAACCACTTTTATATAACAGGGAAGATTTGTTAAATCCATTCTTTATCGTAAAAAATCCTGAACTATAAAGTATACTAAGTTATTGAAGTATCACTTCAGCCGTGGTTCGTGTCTTCACGAAACACACAACATAGATTCGTAAAACATGATAATAGAATATCTTGTTTCATGCAAATTAATACTTTTGTTTCTTTTGTGGTTGAAAATTAAAAATTAAACTTCAAAATCAATATCTAAATTCAGGCTCTTCTTATAAAATTCTTCTTTAGCAGCACTCAAAGTATTTTGCAATAAAGAAACAACCGTCATCAAGCCAACACCACCAGGCACAGGCGAAATATAGCTGCACTTCTTACTAACATTTTCAAAGTCAACATCACCTAATAACTTATAACCCGATTTTGTAGTAGCATCTTCAACGCGCGTAATACCAACATCAATTACTACAGCACCTTTTTTTATCATATCTGCAGTTAAAAATTTGGCTTTTCCTAAAGCAGCAATTATAATATCAGCCTGCAAAGTGTATTTGCTCAAATCGTTTGTTTTGCTGTGGCAAATAGTTACCGTACAATTGCCCGGTTTAGATCTTCGTTGCATCAGCAAACTCATTGGTAAGCCAACAATGTTGCTTCTGCCAATCACTACGCAATGCTTTCCTTCTGTTTCAATATTGTAACGGTTCAGCATTTCTAAAATTCCTTTTGGTGTTGCCGAAACATAACTCGGAATATTTAGCGTCATTCTGCCAACATTTGTAGGATGAAAACCATCTACATCTTTTTCCGGTGAAATGGCTAAGATGATCTTTTCTTCGTCGATATGTTTTGGTAAAGGCAATTGAACGATAAAACCATCAACAGAATCATCGTTGTTCAGCAAATTGATCTGCGTAATTAATTCATTTTGTGTAATGTCTTTTTTTAAACGGATTAAAGTTGATTTAAAGCCGACTTCTTCACACGATTTTACTTTGCTGTTCACGTAAGTCTGGCTGGCACCATCTTCACCAACTAATACAGCAGCTAAATGCGGAACCTTTCTGCCGGAAAATTTTAATTGCTTCACTTCTTCCGCAATTTCTTTTTTAATTTCTGCAGCCAGTTTTTTGCCATCTAATAATTGCATAGTGAAAATTTGCTATAAAAATAGGTAACATAAATCCGATTGATTAGTTTTGAGGAATATTTTTATAAACATGAGTCCAAAACCATTCATCATCGGAATTTCTGGCGGCAGCGGCAGCGGAAAAACTACTTTTGTAAGAGAATTGTCAAGTAGTTTTTCGCCGGATCAGGTATGTGTGTTGAGTCAGGACAATTATTATAAACCACGCGAAGAGCAGGTAACTGATAATACAGGCGAAAAGAATTTCGATTTGCCACAATCTTTCAAAGAAGATGAATATCATCAGGATGTACTGCGTTTATTAAATGGTGAAGATGTGGTGTTGAAAGAATATACTTATAACAACCCATTGGCAGAACCCAAATTAATTACTTACAAAGCAGCACCTGTTGTCATTATCGAAGGCATCTTTGTTTTTCATTTTACGGATGTTTCTAACCTGATGGATTTCAAAATATTTATTGATGCTGATGAACATATCAAACTAATTCGCAGAATTCAGCGCGATCAGATAGAGCGAAATTATCCTATAGAAGATGTGTTGTACAGATACCAGCATCATGTTTTTCCTTCTTACCAAAAATATATATTGCCTTACAAACCCAACTGCGACATCGTAGTTAATAACAACATCAGCTTTGAAAATGCACTGAATACAGTAAAGCATTCTATAAAGGAAAAATTAGCTACTGTTTAATACTCACCATCATAAAACCAAGCTTGATGAATTTTCGTTGCGTAATTGAGCGACAATGAAAGATATGGAACAATAGAATAAAGCAAAGACGCCAAGTTATCCTTCAAAATTCAATGAAAATGTAAACGAACGGTTGTAGATACCTTTCATATACTTGGAAAAATCCATATTGGCATCAGGTCTGTGAAGATTTAAGATGGAATTGGACACTTTAAATTCCGGTGATAATATAAATAATGGAAAATGTATCTCAAAACCAACACCATAGTTTACGGCAAAATCATGTGGTGACTGCCTTGGTATGCCTGGTTTTTTTCTGTCTTTCAGATTGCCGCCTAAATCATAGCCATATTTTAAACCGGCTACTAAATAGATCTTCATATTTCTCAGCGGTTCTGATTTGAATTTCAGTTCTACAGGTATATCAAAATAGATCTGGTCAATATCTTTTGATATAGGTTCGGCACCATCATTAAACAGGTAAGTCAGCTGCTTATTAGCAAACACAAAGCTTGGAACAGTTCTGATCTCTAAGTATTTATTGATGTGATAGCTCGCCAATGCACCGATCTCAAAACCAAAACCATATTTTGATTTTATAGAAAGAATAGAATCGCTTGATGCAAAAAGCGCGTTGTGCTGAATCTTAAAATCAGAAAGATTAGTACCTAAATGTATGCCGAAATGATAAGGCTTGCGCGCAAATTTACGGTCGTTTTCCATTACATTGCGTTGGCTGAACACCAATGCAGGCAACAAAAATAATAAGCATGTTATTATTTTTCTGCAATGTATATGGTACTTATGCCAAAAGTTAATGGTTTGCATTCTATATTTTTAAAACCTGCATATTGCAGCAATTCAACAAATTTTTTTCCATCAGGAAATATACGCACACTTTCAGGCAAATACGTGTAAGCGCGTGCATCTTTCGAAACAATTTTACCAACAAATGGTAAAACGTAACAAAAATAAAAATAGTATATCTTTTTAAAAAACCAATTGGTTGGCTTAGAAAATTCTAACACAAAAACTTTTGCACCTGGTTTTAAAACACGGCGCATTTCGCCTAAACCTGCTGCAGCATTTTCAAAATTTCTGATACCGAAAGAAATGCTTACCGCATCAAAAGTATCGTTGGCAAATGGAAGATCGGCACCATCTGCCAACTGCAATTCAATATTTGGATATTTCTTGATTTTTTCGCGACCAACTGCCAGCATCTTTTCAGAAATATCAACACCAATAATCTTATCAGGATTTAATTTAGTTTCCGCAATGGCAACATCAGCAGTTCCGGTAGCTACATCTAATATTTGCTTCGGATTACTTTGACCAATCAACTTCACCAATTTTCTGCGCCACAATTTATCAATTCCTAAAGAAAAAAAATGATTCAAAAAATCATAAGTGCCGGCAACATTGTTAAACATTTCTGCCACCTGCTTGGTTTTGCTGTCGTTGGTATTATATGGTGTTAAAGGTGTACCCATAAAAGTAATAAGTTGTTAGTAATAAGTGATAAGGAAAAGTGTAAAAAAATATTCTTATTACTTACTACTTATTACTTGCTACTATTTTCCACACGAAGGTAAAAAATAATCCTTCATTCTGTCGAAATAAGTATTCATCTTTGCATTAAATAACTCTGAACATTGATACAAAGCGCAAAATTTATTGGCTCGTTTCCCAAAACTGATGATTGTCCGAAGACCGAATTTGCAGAATTTGCTTTTATTGGCAGAAGTAATGTCGGAAAATCATCGCTTATCAATTTAATTACGAATAGAAAAGAGCTTGCAAAGGTGTCTAAAACACCTGGAAAAACACAAAACCTAAACTTTTTTTTAATTGATGAAAGCTGGCACTTGGTCGATTTGCCTGGTTATGGTTACGCAAGAGTTTCCAAATCCACACGTGAAGTTTTCAGCAAAATGATCAAATATTACATCACGCACCGCGAGCAATTGCTGAATGTTTTTGTATTGATAGATTCTACTATTTCGCCACAAAAAATAGATTTGGAATTTATAAACTGGCTTGGCGAAATGAATATTTCGTTTTCCATCATCTTCACAAAATCTGATAAAGACAAGGCTTTGGCTATTCAGAAAAATATCAAGCAATTTAAGGCTAAACTGCTCGAAACCTGGTTTGAACTTCCGAATATGATCCTGACATCTGCAGAAAAAAATCGCGGCAACAAAGAAATTATGGAATACATAAAACACTGTCTTGCCAATCAGGAAGAAGAACCGGATGCAATTTGACATAGAATAATTGCTGTAATTTGCTTATCAACACTTTGTTTGGCAATAATTTTGATAAAGAAAAGCGAAATCAATTACTTTGCAACCAAATGAAGAGGCTTTTTTTTATATTTTTGATATCTATTTCATTCATTTCCAAAGCACAAGACATTAATGGCGTTTGGACAGGAAATTTTATTCAATACATTCACAATACCTATGATGTAGAAATGAAAATAGAAAAGTTGTCGCCTGGCAATATCTTTTCTGCAAAACTTCGTATTACTGATGGATATTATTTTGGCGAATATAATGTAAGCGGCTTTATCTGCAATAAGCGTTTTTTAGAGATCAGCACTATCGTTTTAATTAAAGAAAATGAAACCGGCAGTTGGATTGATTGTCTCAACGGAACTTTTGATCTGAATGAAGACGAAACCGAACTGACGTTTACCGATACATGGCTCGAAAAAGGAGAGAAGAACAATGCCTGTAAGGTAAAATACATTCAGAAAGATATGTTTCAGTGCCTGCGGTCGGCATATCTGCATAAGGTGAAATATCTGGAATCGGTGGCTGCTTTTGAAAAGCTTTGGAAAGAAAATGAATATAAGCTGAAAAAACCGAATATTGCGCAAACGCCTGTTTCTAAAAAGGATTCTATAATTAATACAGTAAAAACAGATGAAAAGCCTATTGCCTCAACTGTAAAAACAGACAGTATTATTAAGGAAAAACCTGTGGAAAGATCAGAAACAAAGATAGTGGCGAAAAATGAAGATCGTGCACCTGTAATAGATACTTTCGAGCAGGTGAAAATGCGTCCTGTGTATGTAAAAGACGAAATTGAAGTGAGCAGTCCTGACATTACCATAGAATATTGGGACAGATACACAGAAGATGGTGATTCAATTAACTTATTTATAAATAAGAAGCCGATTCTACAAAATCAACTACTTACGAAAGTAAAGAAATCAATTACCGTGCATTTAGAAAAAACGAAGAACTACTTGGTGTTAGATGCTATCAATTTAGGAAGCGAACCACCAAACACAGCTTCCATTACAGTAAAAGATGGCAAAAAAATACAAAATGTATCACTTACTTCAACTATGAAAACAAGTGGTGCGCTCAAAATTACCGTCAAAGAGCCTAAAAAGTGACGTTTAATTTCATTTTTCTATGAATAATTAATAATTATCTCATTTTCAGATTATCTCATTCTAAAATAAATTAGTATCTTTGCAGTCTTAATTTTAAATATACTTATCATGAAAGCAGATATCCATCCAAAAGAATACAGATTTGTGGTTTTTAAAGACTTTTCTTGCGACCATACATTCTTAGCTAAATCAGCAGCTAACACACGCGAAACAATCAAATGGGAAGACGGAAACGAATATCCATTAGTAAAATTAGAGGTTTCTAATGTTTCTCATCCATATTATACAGGAAAACAAAAATTATTGGATACAGCAGGTCGTATCGATAAATTCAACAAAAAATACGCAAAGAAATAAGCATAATTTTATTGAAAGATATTTTACAAAAGTCGCAACTTTCCGTTGCGACTTTTTTATTTTTACAGTATGCCGATTCAACACATTGTCCTCTTCGACGGAATTGAACGAAACTATTTATTACCACTAACAGCTACGCGCGCAGTTGCTGATATTCGCATTGGAATTTTAACCATTAAAGAAAAATGGGAAAAATTAGCAAATCAAAAAGTGGATATTTTAACACAGAATTATTTGCAGCCAAAATATCAATACCAACAACAGGAAAACACTGTTTTTATTAATGCTAATGTTTTACCAACTAAAGAATTAATTATTGAAATTGAAAAGCTGAAAGATAATACAGCTTTAAAAAATGAAACGCTTACTGTTGCTGTTAAAACAAACAAGCACATAAAATCTATAGAAGATTTATATTCAGTTGATGGCAATTCTCAAGTTCTCAAATTCTCAAATTCTCAAATTCTTTTTTCCTGGAATATTTTTACTCTTAATGGACAAGAAATAAGAAACGATATAAAATTACTTGGCTTAAAACCAAATCCTGAAAAACTCTCGAAAACAAATACTTTACTTGGAACTGAAATTTATGTAGAAGATGGTGTTACTTGTGAATGCTCCATTTTAAACGCTAAAGACGGACCGATTTATTTAGCTAAAGACAGCGAAGTAATGGAAGGCTGTACCATTCGTGCGCCATTTGCATTAGGCGAACATGCAACATTAAAAATGCAAACTAAAATTTACGGCGACACTACAATTGGACCACATTGTAAAATTGGCGGCGAAGTGTCTAACTCCGTATTTATTGGCTATTCTAATAAAGGTCACGATGGTTTTATAGGAAATTCCGTGATAGGTGAGTGGTGCAATTTAGGTGCTGATACAAATAATTCCAACCTGAAAAATAATTACGGAAAAGTAAAAGCATACAGCTATGTTGCAAAAGATTACATTGATACAGGTTTGCAATTCTGTGGTTTAATTATGGGCGATCATGCGAAAAGCAGCATTAATACGATGTTTAATACAGGAACAGTTGCTGGTGTTTGTGCGAATGTTTTTGGTGGAGGCTTTCCTCCAAAATTTATTCCTGATTTTGCCTGGAATGAAGATGTGTTCGAATTGGAAAAAGCTTACGAAGTAGCGCAAAGAGTTATGGAACGAAGAAAAATTATTTTATCAGAAATTGATAAAAATATTTTGAAATATATCTTTGATAATAAACAAAGTACTTAAACTTTGCGTCTTAATTTCTTTGCGTTCTTTGCGTGAAATAAAAAAATAAAATGAGTAAACAAAAAATAATTATTGGAAACTGGAAAATGAATGCTGTCAAAGATGAAGCTGTTGCTTTATTAAATGGCATTACAGACCATTACATTCAATTTAATTTATCAGAGAATAAATTAGTTGTTGTTGCTTCGCCATTTCCATATATCCATTATTGTTCAACATCTTTTGCAAAATTTCCTTTTATGCATGCAGCTGCTCAGAATTGCAGCGAACACGAACAAGGTGCATATACAGGTGAAGTTTCTGCAAAAATAATCGCATCATTGGCTGTAACGTACGTAATCATTGGACATTCGGAACGACGACAATACTTTAATGAAAGTGATAAAGTATTATTACAAAAAATCCAGCAGGCACAAAAGCAAAATTTGATTCCAATTTTTTGTTGTGGTGAGCCTTTGGAAATCAGAGAAAATAATGAACATTTTGGTTTTATAAGATCACAATTAGAAAATTGTATTTTTCATTTATCAGCACATGAAGCCAAAAACTTAGTGATTGCTTACGAACCAATTTGGGCAATCGGAACAGGCAAAACTGCCTCGCAAGAACAAGCACAAGAAGTGCATTCATTTATTAGAAATGAAATTGCAAAAAAATATAATTCAGAAATTGCTGAAGGAATTTCCATACTTTACGGTGGCAGTGTAAATGCAAAAAATGCACAGGAATTATTTTCATGCAAAGATATTGATGGTAGTTTGGTTGGTGGTGCATCTTTAAAAGCAGATGAATTTATAACAATTATTAAAGCAATGAAATAAAAACAGATTATAGATTTTAAGTTCTAAATCTATGATCTAAAATCCATAATCTAAAATCTAAAAATGACATACATCTACACCATACCATTTCCAACGCATTTATTAAACAATGTTGCTGATACTAATGTAGAAAATCAATTAGAAAAAGAATATAAAGACAGACCTGTTTCTCCATTCGAAAATAATATAGATAAAGACGAATTTGTAGGCTTATTTGCTGAAATAGAAATAGAAGGTTTGGAAGAAAAAGAAGAAGAAGTTTGTATTTATATTGCAGAAGAAAATAAAGCTGAAGCGGAACAAATTATCAAACAGATTTGCGATCAGCATCAAACGACTTTTGTGATTTCCGAATTAGAAAATAAGAACTGGAATGAAAAATGGGAAAGCTCTTTTCAACCAATTTTAATAGATGATTTTGTGTTAGTGCGTGCTACGTTTCATCCAGCAAATACTGATGTTCAGCACGAAATTATTATCGAACCAAAAATGTCTTTCGGCACAGGTCATCATCCAACTACTTCGCAGATGATGCAGAATATGCGCTTGGTAGATTTTAAGAATAAAACAGTTTTAGATTGCGGTTCTGGTACAGGAATTTTAGCAATTCTTGCAGAAAAATTAGGATCCAAAAGCTGTATCGCTTTAGATAATGATGAATGGTGTTTTGAAAATTGTAAAGAGAATATACAATTAAATCATACCAAAAATATACAGCCGGAATTAGGTGACCTGGAAAAAGTAAAAGATGCAAAATTTGATATTATCTTAGCTAATATTCACCGTAATTTTCTGGTACAGCACATGCATACACTTGCAACGCTTTTAAACGAAAACGGTACATTGTTTGTTTCAGGATTTTATGAAGAAGATGCTAAGATTATTTTAAACAAAGCATTGGAACACCTTTTGATTGCTAACTATCACACAACTCAAAATAATTGGGCTTGTATTGTATTTCAGAAAAAATAAAAAGACTTACATGAAATATTTTCTTATCACTTGCTACTTGCTACTTACTACTTGTTACCTTGCACATGCACAATATCCAAAAGAGTTTCCGGCAGACAATGCAGGCTTCGGAAAAGCGTATGCAGATTTGGTCAAAACATCATGCACGCGTGATGATTGTAAAGAATTAGCGTCAAAATTTCCTACAGCCATTGTATCGGGAAAAGCATCTGCTTATTTTCCAAAAATAAAATCGATTGCGCAATCCATGCTTAACAAAAAAGCACCTGCGTATCCTGTTTTATTTGACTTCGCAAGCATGTTACTTTCTTTAGACGCAGCCAAAGCAAATACGGTTGCTATCGAAAAGAACTTTGATATTTTACAGATCTTAATTGACAATGCAAAATCCGGAAACCTAAAAGAATTTGATGGTTATGTTTTGTATATCACCAATCTTTACACCAAAAACGCGCTTTATTTTTCTAATACAAATGTCTGGAAATCTACCGGCGATTATACGGTTGATTTTAAAGATAATAAACCGGTGTATTCTTTTGCAGCTACTGAATTGATTGGTTCTTCCAATGTAGATACCATCACTATTAAAAATGAAAAAGGAAAATATTATCCATTAGAAAACTTATGGATTGGCACAAGTGGCGGCATAACATTCAGCCGTTCCGGTTTTGATCCAAATAATAATTTTGTTACGTTCGGAAATCATCAGATCAACTTTTCTAAAACGGATATTATTATCGATACAGCAAAATTTACATTTAAGCCATTGCTTGCAGAAGTGTTAACAGGAAGCTATACAGATAAGTTATTGCAATCCAAATCACAGGAAAGCATATATCCTAAGTTTCGATCTTTTAATAACAATGTAAACTTTAATACACTCAGTAAAGAGATCAAGATAAATGGTGGTTTTGAATTAGCAGGAACAAATATTTATTGTGTTGGAAGCGATACTGTTTTGCCGAAGTTATCGCTTTCAGGAAAAGATGGAAAAGAAGTGGTTCGTGTAACAGCGCCACGCATACAGTTGAAAGAGTTTAAAGACATCAACATCGAAGATGCATCTATGACATTATTCCTGAAAGATAATACGATTGTTCATCCGTATATAAATTTTTCTTACTTCTCTAAAACAAAAGATATAAAAGCATATCGCGACCTGAAACCATTGTCAAAGCAGCCGTTTACAAGCGAGTATCATAAAATGTTTTTATACATTGATGAGCTAAAATGGAATTTAGACAGCACGATCATGAAATTCAGTATGATCACTTTGTCAGGCGATAAACCTGCAATTTTTGAATCATTTAATTACTATCAGCCAAACCTGGAAAACAAATATAAAGGACCAAGCGAGCAAGGTCCTATCGAAAAGATTTATAAATATTACGAAAGTACCGGTGATCGTTTTGTAGACGCACAATCCATTGCAGCAAGTATAAATCCAACGGCACCATTTTCTGCATCACAGCCTATATTTTTTAAGTTGGTAGAAGATGGCTACATCAATTATAATCCGAATACACGAATAATAGAAGTGAAGGAAAAACTGCTGAATCAAACATTATCTTCACTCGGAAAACAGGACTATGATTTTATAAAGTTCGCGTCTTTTAAAAGAAATCTCAACGCGCGATTAGATATGAAAACTAATATTCTGGAAGTATATGGTGTTGAAGAGATCAACATGAGTACAAAGTCAGGTGTAAAGTTTATTCCGAATAATGATACTGTTAGAATTGCTAAGAACAGGGTTATGACCTTAGGCGGAAAGATACAAGTTGGCAACTTTGATTTTGTAGCGAAGAAGGTAGATTTCGATTATGACAACTACTCTTTTAACATGAAAAATGTAGATTCGATGGTGGTGTATATTCCTGAAGGTGACAAGCCTGATGAGAATGGTAGAATAAAATTGATTCGTTCAAAAACGCCTATTCAGAATATAACAGGTGTATTGCATATTGCGCCGCCAACTAATAAATCAGGTACAAACAACGATAAAAAATATCCATTCTTTACAAGTGGTGATACCGCCAAAGTTACTTATGATAAAGGTGCTAACGGCGATAAATACAATAAAGATAAATTCTATTACCAGGTGTATCCTTTTGAATTGGACAGCTTAAATCAGTTAAACACACAGAATCTTCAGTTAGACGGACAGCTTATTTCAGGTGGTATTTTTGAACCTATCAAATCAGGTTTAAAGTTGCAGGATGATAAGGCATTTGGTATCGATGTTTCTACCGGTTCTAAAGGTTATAACTTATTCGGAAACAAAGGAAAATATACGGCTGATCTGAAATTAAATGCACAAGGATTATCAGGAAAAGGTTTGTTTGAATTCGGACCTGCTAAGTTGTATGCAGATACTGCATACTTCTTTATGGATAGTGTGTATGCACAATTAGACAGCGTTAGAATTACGGAAGATAAAACAGCAAATTTGCCGCAGACAAACATCAACCAGTCATCATTCGCATGGAATCAGAAGAAAGATTCATTGGTTATTTCTGAAGGAAAAGATGAGAAATTCAGCATGTATAATGGTACAACCGAGTTAGACGGAAAACTGATCTTAAAAGGAAAAGATTTGTTTGGTGTTGGCGTACTTTCCTGGAATCATACCAAACTACAGTCAGAAGATATTACGTTTAAAGCCAGACAGTTTGAAGCTAAAAATGGTAAGCTGAACTTATCTGCTGATGATGGAAAATCTTTGCTTGCATCGAACGATGTAAATGCTAAATTTGATTTGGATAAAAAGATTGCAGATATCAATTTTAATAAAAATGATACTATTCCGTTAGAATCATTCAAGTATGTGGCAAATCCAAAATCATTGCATTTTGACATTGCAAATAATAAAATGACCTTGAATGCAGCATCACCAAATGCTAAGTTTTTC